>Ga0208502_1000218_pt1 | contig 5916 bp, 8 predicted proteins | sample CryBogCBE18Jul07_FD_184579 | JGI IMG/M metagenome (GOLD analysis project Ga0208502, IMG submission 184579) | Freshwater microbial communities from Crystal Bog, Wisconsin, USA - CBE18Jul07 (SPAdes) | ecosystem: Environmental > Aquatic > Freshwater > Lake | place: Crystal Bog, Wisconsin, USA... | reverse complement strand
AGTAAATACAATGGATGTGTGGGGAAAGCGGCGGGAACGTGTGGAGGGACGAGAAGAAGAAGAAAAAAGAGAAGAACAAGGCGTTAGGAGAGGGACGGTCGGGGCTTCCAATGTAGCGATTGGTTGCACCGGAACGGTCGGAAATACCGGAACCGTAAATATCGGCGCCGCTGCGAATATCGTCAACATTGGAACGGTAACAACCAGCGGAACAATTAATATTGGAAACGGTGCCAACACGACAACCAAATTTAATGGGCCGATTACATTAGGTTCCGCTCCTTCCTCTTTGAACCACATTGGGTATTTTAATTATATCGCTCCAGCATCAATAGTAATAACAACAACTTTTACCTCTGTTGGCACACTTACATTACCTGCTGGTTCATGGATAATAAGTTATCAAGCATCACTTTATTCTGCCGGAGTAAACGCCGTAACAAATTTTTCTACTTATATTAGTGGACCAACTGTAAATACAACTACACGGTTTGCATATGTGTCAAATTCTGCAACACAAAATATTTTAGGATCTAATGGTTTTATAATACAAACATCTAGTTTTAGTGTTTCTTTCACATCCTCAACCGATATTAAATTATATATGTCAGCTAATGCATCTAATACTGTAAGATCGGGTGATTCTATTTATACAGGTGGTAATGAAACGTACATATATGCAATGCGTATAGGGTAAGTGCATTAGGCGATTCTAGTACAATATATTTTACCTTCACCGGTCGAGTTTGAACCATTTGCTTGTGCAACTAACAAAAATGGTCCTGTTCCTGTTCCAACATAACTAAGTGTTGAAACAAATGGATCTCCAGAACCCAAAATCATTTGACATTCAGTTTTTCTATTTGCATATAGAACTGTATTATCTCCAATCCATGCATAAACTGTGCCAGCTACAGTAGTTCCTGTAATGGAGACATAACCTATAATTAACCATGTACCATATGTTAAAGTTCCACTACTTACAATCTGGGTAGTTTCCCCTATATTCATAGATACATTTGTCGCTGGTACTGGTGTTATACTGTATCCCAAATGTCCAGACAAGGAAGGCGCGGGACCTAATGTTTATGCGATTCTTGTATAAGTAATTCCAACATACGCTATATTTATCGTTACTGAAGTATTTACATAAGCAGCAGCTCCAATATAATAAAGTGTACTTGCTGAATTAGATATGATACCAGTTGCTGATGTTTGTGATTTTCCATTGGTTGTTACAACACCATTTCCAATATTAGTCATAAGCTGTGTTACTCCTGGACTAAATCCCCAATCAAATCGTGGATTATTTGTTGTATTTACAACAAATCCCACTGTAACTATATATGTACCAGCTGGAATAGAATAACCAGAAGGATCACCAACATTAATATACGTATCATTCGACCAAGTACCACTAAAAATAGTTGTAACAACACTATTTATTGTTTTGTATCCCAAATGTCCAGACAAGGAAGGAGCGGAACCTAATGATCAGGCAATTCTTACTATTTGAAATATAGAACCATTATCACAAGTTGTAGTACCTCCTGCAATAGTGTTAGCTAGTGTTGCATTTGTAGTACTTGTTATGGTAGGTACATTGATAATTAATGATGCAGAATTTGACATATAATTTTGATTATATACAATAGTTTGTGACGCAGAAATTTCAACTGGAGCTAAATTCATGGTAGATGAACCATTTATAGTAAGAGTAACACTTGTGTAAAAACGAGTTATTGTTACACTTCCACTAGGTGGAAGAGCCCTTACTGAATAACTTAATAACCAGATACCTGATGAAGGAAATGTAATTAAACTTGGGGTAATTGGATTAGTTCCACTCAAATTATTCGATATAAGCCACCCAAGATGCACATTAGAGGAAGGAGCGGAACCTAATGGTTAGCCTATACGGATTGCTTGAATATTTGAATAACTTTGGACAGTTGATACAGATGTTGCATTAGACCAAAATGATAATAATTGAAAATTTGAACTCGCAATATTTACTGTAACTATAAAACTTCCGGATATTCCAAAACTAACATTTGTTCCAGAGTCAGATAATTGATAACCAAAAAATTCAACACCTGCTAAAGTACCAGGTGCATTTGTTGTAACCCCAGCTACTGTAAATGATGATGCTGAAGATACATAAAATCTTGAATATGATATAGATGCGTTTACACTACTATTGAAATTTGCACAAAAAGTTACAACATAATTTCCAGTATTCGGAAAAGTTAAAGCTGTATTAACAGACCCAGAACTGATTGTACCACTTGTCCAACTACTACCAGGAATATAAATTATATACCCAAGTTGGGTCGAAGAGGAAGGAGCGGAACCTAATGGTTAGGCTATACGTACTGCATAAAAAAACCCTGAAAAATTACCAAGTGTAAAACCTGAATAATCAAATCGTAACCCATAAGTAGATGCTGTACATGAAATAATTTGAGTACCCTGAAAAGATATTTCACTGTTGGTAGTAGCTACACTATAACCATAATGGCAGGTATTTACATTTGTGCCTGATAATGAAATATATGCCGAACTACCTGTCGCTGTTATAATCTGGTTTATATTAAAATGAAATAAATATATACCAGGATTAAGAATACTTATGGTTGCGTAATTACCACCAGATCCGGGTGCAGCTGCCCCCGTTTGCGTATAAGAATATGAACCTCCAAGATGTGACGAAGAGGAAGGAGCGGAACCTAAGGTTTAGCCTATTCTCACCACAGCAAGACCAGCAGATTGAGTAGTTACTGGATTATTACTATTACTATTTGCTACAATATACCATGTTTGTGCAGCTGATAAATTTACCACCCGTGTGACATTCACACCTATACCACCATTCCCTAAAGATGTTGCAGCTCCATAATTATCAACTGCATTTGACGTTGAAGAAATGCTTAATGTTGCAAATGAAGTGATACCAGGAAAATATAAATTAGCAATTATAAGCCAAGTTCCAATAGGTAATGACATTGAATAAATATTACCTGGACATGCGAAAGATACAAATGTAGCACTGGTATAAAATCCGCCGAGTTGCGTGGAAGAGGAAGGAGCGGAACCTAATGGTTACGCTATACGAGTTGCCATAATATAAGTTTGTGTTCCATTATAATATGAAGTACCTGTTGCTGCAATAGCAAGCGTCAAAGTAATAGTTTGAGTTGTAGTAGTAGTGACTACGCCACTACCTGTTAAAGACAAATTATTTAGCCCAACTGTTGAAATTGTAACTGTTCCTGGATTAAAAGAATAAGCACTATATGCAACAACCGCAGGTGATACATTTGTTATTCCGACTGGTAATGATATATAAGCATTAAAATTACTAACATTCGAATTAGATGCGTTAGATAGCGTTCTTACAGTATATGAACATAACCATACACCAGGAATTAAACTTAGTGACAGCTGCGAAGCACCCGTATAAGAACCTGTAAGGAGATCACTCGACAATGCATTCATTGTTGTATACCCTATTTGTCCAGTGTTCGAATAGGAAGGAGCGGAACCTAATGGATCAGGCTAAACGTGTTGCTACAACATAAGATGAACCATTGTTAGTATAAATACTACCACTATAAATATTAAGAAACATACTAAAGGTTACAGTTGTAGTGATTGAATTCGTTATAATACTACCACATGCATAACTGTTAATATTAGGTGCCGTACCATTATTAGTTGTTACAAATGGGGCAGAGCTTGATACATATGGTGATGAATATGACCATAGACCAAACGACGCATTTGGTGCACTTGATACTAAACCAGCTAAATAATAAGATATAATCCATACACCATTTGCAGAAAATGAAAAGTTTCCCATATAAATTATACCACTGGCATTAGTAAATGTTTGATTTGTTGTCCAAGATGGTGATAAATAATAACTACTCCCGAGCTGTCCGGAAGAGGAAGGAGCGGAACCTAATGATTACGCTTTTACCTCAAAATCACACAACAATTATGAAAAAAATTGATTTGCACTTTTTTCCTACCTCTGCATACGATGTCTCTCTTTCTTAACGGTGCTACTGATGACCTTTCTACTTCCATTAACCTTGGTACCCCCAAGGTCAATGCTGCCGGTGGCAAGAATATTCCTATCTTCAACAAAATCGCTCGCAACGGTCTCAAGGTGGAAACGCCCATGATGTTGACCTGGGGCATTAATGAGAATCAATTTGATGGATCAGACAAGAAGAGCTATGACATGTCTCTCCAGTTTCCTTCTGCTGAATACCTTCGCGAAGATACATCAGCCTTCCTCGAGAACATCAAGAAGCTCAATGACTATATCAAGGAGCAGGCGTGTATCAATTCCAAGGCATGGTTCGGCAAGGTACAGTCTGCCGAGGTTGTCGATGCCTTCTGGACACCGATCCTAAAGTATCCCAAGGACAAGTCAACTGGTGAGCCAGATTACAGTAAGTCACCCACACTTCGAGTCAAGATTCCGTTCTGGGATGGACAGTTCAAGTGCGAGATTTACAATGTACAGCGCGAGCTTATCTTTCCAAAGGCCGGTGTAAGTATTCTGGACGTCGTGCCGAAGGGCAGCGAGGTCAAGGTTATGCTTCAGTGCGGTGGTATCTGGTTTGCAGGCGGTAAGTTCGGTATCACCTGGAAGCCGTACCAGATGATTGTCAAGCCAAAGCATCAGCTATCGCCTGGCGTCTGTCACATTTCAGTCAACGAGGCAGAGGCCAAGGTAGATACGCGTGTAATCAAAGAGACAGAGTTTGTAGACTCGGATGAGGATCCTGAGAAGGAGTACATGATTCCGGCGCCTACACTCGAGAGATCAGTGTCAGTGCCAGATGCTCCGGAGACACCAGCAGAAGCAGCGGAGCCAGAGGTACCGGTCAAGGGGAAGAAGAAGGTAACGAAGACTTAATCTTATCCAATCGACGCTTTTCAATAATATATTCTAATTGATGTAATGTGGCTGTACATAATTTATCTTTTTTTTCGTGAAAACGTTTGATTCTTTTTTTCACTTGGGTCATGAAATCAACGGTTCGAAACGCACGAACTAACTTACGTTTTTCTTTTTCAATCATTTCATATAATTCTTTCACATGAGCTGCATACGGAGATAACTCGGTATCCATTTCAAAAAACCCTAACTCTTCTGTAATATCAATATTATTTCCTGGATCAATTGCTTCCAATTGTTGTAAACAAAGTTGAAAATGGGGTGTTTCCAGTACTTCATCAATCATGGCGATACATTGTGCCATTTCCAAATAGGTTTTCGCATGTTCTCCTACGTGAGGAATGGCTTCACGATAAAATGCTTCTGCAAAATCTTCTTTTAAAAAAAGTGAAATCTCCATATACATAAAATTGAAAAGAAAAATACCAAAAATCTTCAAAATGGAAGAGTTATGGAAACATTTTGAAAAAGAAGTACCAGTTTCGCCCATTACAATCGGCTGCAAAGAGTGTAAAAGTGATCTTCAGTTGACAGAAGACGGCTTCCATACGTGTACCAACCCACAATGTGCCGCGACCACCATTCACGTGATTGACATGTCCGCAGAATGGCGTTTTTACGGGGAAGATTCCTTTACGTCGAATCCCGTACGATGTGGTATGCCAATTAATCCTCTGCTACAAGAATCCTCGTTTGGTTGTAAAATCATTTGTACGGGTGGTTCTTCGTATGAAATGAAAAAGATTGCGAGGTATACGGAATGGAATTCCATGCCGTACAAGGAAAAATCGCGGTACGATGAGTTTCAACACATTACTCTTATTTCGAACAATGCAGGAATTCCCAAAATGATAGTAGAAGAAGCGTGTCAATACTACAAGAAAATCACGGATCATCGATCGTTTCGTGGATTGAATCGTGACGGAATCATTGCTGCCTCC
>Ga0208502_1000211_pt1 | contig 5991 bp, 10 predicted proteins | sample CryBogCBE18Jul07_FD_184579 | JGI IMG/M metagenome (GOLD analysis project Ga0208502, IMG submission 184579) | Freshwater microbial communities from Crystal Bog, Wisconsin, USA - CBE18Jul07 (SPAdes) | ecosystem: Environmental > Aquatic > Freshwater > Lake | place: Crystal Bog, Wisconsin, USA... | reverse complement strand
TTGCAAAGGATATAAAATAAGAAAATACCAACGGTTTCAATAAAAATATGGTAAGGAAAAGAATACATGGACATCATTTTTTTACAGTGTAACGATTCATTCAAAAACAAAAGGATAACAACCCCAATCAGGGCAATGATGGTATAAATATTTTTTTGTACAGATGGAGGAAGATACGGAAAATAATAGAATAACAAAGAGAGATAAATAAGAGAAGTGGTTGTTAAATAATAGACAAAGGATAAATGAAAAAAAGAATATATATCGATACAAATCACCATACACAAATATATCATAAATAGAAAACTGGGTACTACATGAGTAGAGGAATAAAATGCATAAAAAAAAGCAATGTTCATGAAATAAGCAAGTAGATGGGTTACATTGATTTGAATGTGTCCTTGAATATGAACAATATGGGATAATAAATGAAACGCTTCAAAGATAAAAATAGAAAACAATAACAAAAATGTGTACGTCTTTGTAGTATACTGTAAAAAATAAAATATCATTATGGTATTGAATAAGTTGAATAAGGCAGAATACGGTTGCGCAATCCCTTTTTTTGGTGTTTCACATGTGTGAAACGGAAATGTATACTCCATACTATTTACATATAATAAGTGGCAATGTAAACACCTGATAATAGTATTGTAAGATAGACGAGACAAAATAGGACACCAAAGATCATGCAGTAAATATCAATCTCCTTTTCTAAATCTTCATACGTTTGCACTTTGTAGGCCCTCATGGTTTAAGAGTGTATCTAAAAAAAGAAGATCAATTTTTTGTAGGCAACCCCGTATAAATGTGGAAAGTAATTGGGATCGTTCTGTTTAAGTTAGAAGTCTGGACGTTTGACTAAATCCCAACGTATCGTTATGCAGTGAAGGCTGACCACTCAATCTTCAGGTACCGCAGACTCCGCTTGCCCATACCAAATAAAGTCCTCATTCACGACTCGCTTTAAGATTTTATCCAAGGCACGTTTCTCCATCGCTTGTTGAATTTTCTCTTTTTGTGGAACAAAGACATAAAAAGTGATGTCTGTGTCCATATCTTGTACATTTCGAATTGCAGTGTACGTGTCTACATTTTCGATATAAGAATGGGGTTTCGTGTAATGAAACGAACGTCTACCATTCTTATACCCATTGAATATACAGGTAAAATATGTAAAGTAATCTGCACGCGTCAGGATGGCATATTTTACGCCAATCTCCAACTCACTTGGATCGACTTTGACAAACATTTTTAAAAAAGGTAAGATAAAAACGTTTCAATTTTTGTGAGCTTCCAGCTCAACCGGGTATGCGCCTACCATTATGTGGGTTAGGGAGGTGCGGAACCGCAGGTTCTGCTACCATTCAAAATGGTCATCCCCAATACATTTCCTTACAATCATATTTACGGATCGGCGCTCCATTTTCCATTGTGGATTATCGCTGACGAACTTGTAAAAAGAACGAAACGGTAGCACTTCATAAATAGTTCCGCCATAGACAAAGACTACAGAATCTCTCGTTTCTTTATAATAACCAATCCAAGTATATTTGCCTGTTTCAATCTTATATTTGGTATCCAGCACCAGTTGATCGACTCCTACTTTGACAAACATTTTTAAAAAAGGTAAGATAAAAACGTTTCAATTTTTCACCATGTAAAATAAGGATCGAACAGAATCTTCTGTATAATCCTATTGACGGCACGACGTTCCATGTCGTTTTGGATGCGTTCTTTTTGAGAAACGAATTTGAAAAACATGCGTGTTGGCATAAAGAACCGTGGAGAATAATAATCACTCGTCAAATTGCAAACTTCATCAAACTCTAAGTAAAGGTTGTCATTCCATAACTTTCCTTTGTAGATGCCTGAGTATACATCGCCCGCAACGATTTTGTATTTTTGATTGTAACGAAGATCATCGGCTTGGATGGGCTGAAACATTTTACTTTTATGTATGAAAGACGATTCAATTTTTTGAGCTTCCAGCTTAACCGGGTAGTAGGCTTTCCCCTATGCATTATAAAGGGGTTGTAGGGGTTTACCCCTACCTACCACTCAAAATGATCGTCGCCTAAGATGCGCCGCACAACTTGATTGACAGCACGTCGCTCCATCTTTTCTTGAGGATTTTGAGAAATAAATTGTTCGAATGTATATCCTGAAACCGGAAACATTTCTATTTCTACGTGAGTACGAACGTTATGAAAAACGGCAACTGCTCCTATTTTGTATTGATAATAACCAGTATAGCCATTAATTTTGTACTTGGTGCCGCGCACCAGATCGCGTGGATGAATCGGTGCAAACATTTTACAGATAGTATATGTACATTTCAATTTTTACTTAAACCTATACCTTTAGTTAAGTAGTATGAAGTGTATTATATTCTTCTTATTGCAACATAGTTTAGGACTTAACACAGATCGGCGACAGGTCTTAAGAGTACCTTTGGTACTTCGTAGCCAACCTGACGAAAAATTCTGTAAAGACTGCAAGTTTTTTAAAAAGGATTTTTTTGTAGAAACCAAATATGGTCATTGTTCCAATTTTCCCTTTGTACAGACAGATAATTATTTAGTGGATGGATACAAAGATGAATCACCCACCAATTACTTTTATTGTTCTACTGCAAGATCAAGTGATCGATTGTGTGGTCCAGAAGGAAAGTATTTCAAGTCTAAAAAAGAAGTGTAAAAAAATGGGTTTTCACCCTTTTTTATTTTTTTTAGTGCGTGAGGCATTGGCGGCAGCTGCGGCATACGAACTTGACACACCCGGCACGGGTGCACTTACGTTTTGTCTTGCTGCGTGTATGGCACTCGCCCGTTTCCCGTCGTCCGCTCTGGCAAAAGGCGTTGCACGGTCTCGGGCGGGCGTCAGGAGTGACACGGGCAGGAGTGACACGAGGCGCCGGAGGAGTAACGCGGACAGGAGGAGTGACACGGGCAGGAGGAGTGGCACGGACCGGAGGAGTGACACGAGGCGCAGGAGGAGTAACGCGAGGGATAGTACGAGATGCAATCCCTTCTGCCGTTGCGATAGCTGCCTCTACAGACAACCGGTGCACAGGAACATAGTTTTCAAAATAGGGAGCCAATTGAGGGTACACACAAATGTATGCCTCTCGCGTGAGAGTAGGTAGGTGCCGCACGCGTTCGGCAACAGCTGCCCAGTCCCGCTGTACTGGAATGCTTGCCTTATACAGATGAGATAATTCTTGCTCATACGAGAAAGTAGACCTTTTTCCGGGTACTTTCTCGTATACTCGGCACATGGGACACTTGAGTACACGACCTTTGATGGTCGCAGGTTCTTTCATGCGCATGCCTACTTCACACGTATCGCATACCTTGTGTTCTACGGTAGAACCGCAGTTGATCACGTAGGTTGGCTCGTTGGTGTAACAGATAGAGCACTCCATAGCATTGGGATACAACGAGACCCACTTTCACGTTTCAATTTTGTGAGCTTCCAGCTCAACCGGACTGCAACGGATCTGTAGGGGCAAGCCCTACGACCCCATAATAAAGGCAAGCCCCCCTACAAAGGAGGTGAGGAACCTTGGTTCTGCTAAAAATTGAATTGATCTATCCAAAATACACAAAACCATGGCAAGAGAAAGAAGAATTACGCGTTTGTTTACTGAATTCAAAGAACATTTAAATGGTCAAAGTATTGCGGATTATTTTCAAATCAATCACACTAAATATGAATTGACACGCATCAATGAACAATCGTTTGAATTCAAGTTATCCTATGAAGTACTTCCACGGTATGCGGTAGATCTTCCCATTGAATTGTCCATAAAAATCGCCGGCTACTTGTACGAGTACACTCAAATATATTATAAAATACAATTTCCCGAGGATTATCCATTCAAGCCACCAAAGTGGATCATGCAAACCATTTTACCACCCAAGGTTTACATCGATGCCCTACATATACTAAACTATCGTTATAGCAAGGATTGGTCACCTGCCATTACGATGGAAAAAGATGTATTGAATATGATTGAATGTATTGAAGGTCTTAAGAATTAAAAAAATGTTTACGTAAACGCTCCATATTTTTGTCTGCAAATGTTTTTTTGTTTTTAAAATAACTAAATTCATTGGTTTGAAGCATGATGATTAAAAAGAAGAGTACGTACATACCACATTCCGTATTTCCAAATTGATGTTCTACGGGTGCATTTTGAATTAATTCATATTCAGGATCCTGACCCTTTACTTTCTCATAAAATTTATAAATATTTTCATGAATTTCTTCTCCTGTAGAATCAAAGTAGTACATTTTTTTACTTGAAATATCTATAAAAATGGCAACCCAATGTGTACCTGGTCCATCATGTAAATCTAAATTAAAAACAATCCCTACTTTATTTTCTTTGGATAACTTTCTTATATCAAAACGACATAATTCTTCCCAAACGCAGGTACCATTTTCACGAAAATAAAAATCAGAGGGCGATGGACCTATATATAAAAAATGAGGATAGGCTTTTTCGTATTGTTTCAATACTTTGGTAATGTCATCACTGGATAACCAAGAGGTTGGATTTTTCTTCCATTCGGCGGGACTTTTGGGAGCAAATCGATTTATCTTTAATTGTAACGTAGTGGCTAAACAGGATTCTTTTTGGCAAGGCATTTTTTCCATGAGTTCTTTCCATATTTCAGTAGGAGAAGATGCTTTAATTTTTTCCCGATAGGTACGATTGTATTTTTTTTTCATTTGTTTTAAATCTTTTGGAGTGTAACATGAATATTTCTTTTTTGTTCTGGAAGGAGCACAACTTTCCGGCTTTATTTCTTTCATACTATATCGAAATATAGTATGGATCCGTTTGATACAAGAATCATAGAAGAAGTAAACCATATATTAAAAACAAAATGTAGAGGTCTGGAGTTCTTTTATGAATATAGTGGTAATCGACGTATAGGCATTCATTATCACGGACGTACTGTATCGTATATATTGTTAGATCCGCCACGAGATGGTATGTTACGTATTGCTATTTCTAAAACAGTGAATGTAGAAAGGGAATTTACAGGAAGAAATTTTAATGCTTGTTTACGTTTATTAGCTGCAATGATTGCTTCTAAAGAAGGGTGTTATTTATATTCGGAGGCCATGAATCCTACTTCTTTGTATCTAATGACTAAATTATTTCAATGTGAATTTTTAAACGAATCTGGGTTTCAGCGTGCACCAGTTGATTTAGAGTATGCAGATTGTGAAAGAATATTACAAAGAAGGCCTGGAAATCAAGTCATGGTTCGTGCAGATACAAAAGAGTATGATTCTTTTGTAACAGCATTAGTTGAGAATATAGGATCTATCAAATGTAGTGATCTGGGTGGAACAAGAAGAAAAAGAAGAAGAACTAAAAGATCGGTTGGTTGGTAACCAACTCTTGTACGATGAATCCAAGTACACCAAACATGGCAAGTCTACCATTGTTCAACTCCTTGTCCATCAAGTCTACATTGGTACGATCCCAGATACCAAAACCAAAATCACCTGGCTGATAATCTTCCTTGATGGTAAATGGTTTCTCTATCGGGTTCTCCCAACCAAGCTGCATGGATCGAAACTCGGACATAAACATCATAGTGAGAATACTACCTTGCACGTAGGGTGACCATGTATCAAACTGATAAATTGCCAAGGTATCTGACCATTGCTCCGTAAGGGGTAATAGCACAGATGCCACCATGGCTAACCGTCCATGCTTCAACTCTGCCTCTCGTACAAAGGAGGGCTGAATATCCTTGGCGAATACGGCAGGTGAAAAGATGCTACTTTGTGCTATAGGAGCAGTAGGTGGGCGGATAATGGGTTTCGAAAAACGAGTGTCTAATGCGAGACAAACCGGAATAAAAAAGAATCGCATAACACATATCGTTACATGTCTTTAAACTAAAATTTAGGGTTTATTGTGTGTTGTCTTTATTATGGGGTCGTAGGGGCTTGCCTTTATTG
>Ga0208502_1000199_pt1 | contig 6269 bp, 7 predicted proteins | sample CryBogCBE18Jul07_FD_184579 | JGI IMG/M metagenome (GOLD analysis project Ga0208502, IMG submission 184579) | Freshwater microbial communities from Crystal Bog, Wisconsin, USA - CBE18Jul07 (SPAdes) | ecosystem: Environmental > Aquatic > Freshwater > Lake | place: Crystal Bog, Wisconsin, USA... | reverse complement strand
CTATTGGTATAATCATATGTTAAATTAGCATCACCGCCCAATACACCATTACGATTAAATTGTATATTGGTATTACTACCCCCAGGATTACTACTAAAAGGCAATCCATTTGCGTAATAATAATAGTTTGCGTAAAACTTGTTTGCGCTGACATTTCCACTAAGTGCTACAACGTTTGTGACAACATTGCCATTTGCGGCTATAACTGGTACCGGCGGTATGCCTATTGTTAAGCCACCTACCGCATTAAATGGATCTGAAATCATGAAAAATCCTTGTTATTTTGTATTTATTATTTTTTTGGGAAAATATTTTGAGAAAAAAGAATAAAGAAAATCTTTTTTATTAAATAAAAATATGCTCACTGAACAGCCACATAGACCATTTTGTCAACATTGTAAGACTACATTAGCCAAGTTTAATGGTCTTAGTAAGCATGGATTTAAAAAGTGGCACAAGTATTGTACTGAATGTAGTAAGATGTTATATAGTGAAAATTACAAACACTTGCGTCATAAACGCAATCGTTGTGATGTTTGTGGATTTGTTGCTGTTGATAGTATACAATTAGATTTAGTTTATAAAGATAACAATATCAACAATAAATCTATTTCAAATTTAGTGACATTGTGTGCCAATTGTAATAGATTGCGTAAAAAACAGTTAAAACAAAAAACTATATTAGATGTTACGGTAGATGCCGATACTACAATTGGTTAGATTAAATCAAATAATATTATTTCACAATCTACTGAATTAGTTATAGTAATATTACTTTCATTTTCAAAACTTAATCCATCACCTTCAATAACATCAATACCATTTATGTTTGCTGAGTTACTTACTACATATAGATAATAATGTCTATCAGTATTGATATCAAAGTTATAATCAACTGTAAAGATACCTGCAAGTAACCGTGCGTCTTGTTTGATTGGTAACTTTTCTGTGATGTTACAAAACTTGTTTAATTTATCTTCTCTAGTAAACTGATGCCAGTCATGTCTAGGTTCTGTATCAAATTCGTTAGGTCTTATCCATAGTTGTAAATAACGATTTGGTATATTACTTGTATTACCCTCAGTATGATATATGCCTTTACCTGCGCTCATACGCTGTACTGCGCCAGCTGGCACTTCAACATCATTTCCTAAACTGTCTACATGATGACTACTACCTTCAACTACATAGCCAAAAATTTCCATGTTCTTATGTTCATGCCAAGGCACTTGCCAAGCATACTGCACACGGTCGTCATTGATTGTTTGAAGGTCGCTGAAATTCATATAGCGACTATCATAGTAACTAGGAAAACTAAAAGTCCTTCTAGTATCTATAAAAGGCGCTACTATGTGTCCTCTAGTACTAGCAGGTCGGTATGTGATCATGTACCTATAACTGTTAGCATATTCATTGCATTTGTATATGCTTGGCTAGTTTGATTATTTTTTATTGCCGTTATAATACTAGGCATGTATGTATTGTAGTAAGTTACCCATTGCGACTGAGTAGTACTTGTTAATCTAGCCATAGCAGTGGCACTTTGGCTGTAATAATTAGATAATTGATCAGGTGATAGTTTACTATAAAAACTTTGTAGTGTTGGTTGATTTGGAGTATGGTTCTGTAATGACTTTGCCGCAGCCACACACATATTATAAATCACACAATTTGTACTGTTGCTAGTGGTTGTCATTTTATTTTCCTTTTGCCTTATATTTTGTATCTTTAGTAAATAGTCCTGTAATAGTCATAGCACCAATCCACATTGCACTATTAGGCAAACTTAATAAATTATATTTTTTACCACGTAGCATTTTTGTTCCATTTTCAAATGTCCACTTCATATATTTGCCTAACAATGATTTAGGCTTTCTAACATGAGGAACCATAAATTTTGGAGCAATGATGTCGTAGCCGCGATGTAATGCTCTACCGATATAGTGTTTATCAAGTCTTGCGGCACCCCATGTATGCATGGCGTGATATTCTCTTTTACTCCATAAACCTTCATTGGTTAATGCGTTTGCTACTACGCAACATGTTAAGTTTACTACAACAGTACTAGTATTACTTGTGCCGGATCCATTAGTAGCATTATACGTTATATATGTTGTTCCTGCAGTTCCTGTATTTGGAGCAGTATATAAAAACTGTAATCCTACTACACTAGCAGTTCCTTGACTAGGACCTGATACAATATTTAATGAAGTATAACCTCCTGTAATGTATGGACTAGGATCATAGTTAAATGAACCACCTCTAGCAGCCACTGTTTCACTAAAATCTGATGTTACGGGCGCGCCACTAATAGGTGAGCCAATACTAATACCTCCACCTACATTAATTCCACCTTCTACTACTATTCCTGCTACTGACATAATTATTCCTTATAAACCGAATCTTGCTCTGTTTGCGTTCCAACTGATTGCTACATCATTAACATTGAATCCACCATTGTAGATATTTACGATTGCTAGTTTGCCGCCCCAATATTGTGTAGTATCCCATCTACGCATTAATCGTATACCGCCTTGACTTGACATTGCGGCGCCAGTTGCTGGAGTTTGTCCTACTAGTGTATTATTAACATATAAACTGTTGTTGACTCCATCATATGTACCTATAATTTGATACCATTGATTTGCTGTTAGAACATAACCTTGAGGTGTTGCGTTAAATGTACCACCGTTCCACCAACCTGCTTGTAGATTAGGGCTACTATCAGTTTCGTTTCCTATTGCGTAATTGATTTGCCCGGTTACACCAGGATATACTTCTGTAACAATACAAGGACTATTGGCACTATTAGTGCCGGCATAATAATGCCATGCTTCAACAGTCCATGTATTTAAGTCAGACAAACTTGATGTACATTCAGCGTATTGACTTGATGCTGGATCAAATACAAAACTACCACCGCCATCAGTACTATGTGTTACACCGCCATATAATGTAAATGAACGACTAGAAATACTGTCTATCCAAGGTCCAGTAGTATAACCTGCTGCGTCTAATGATAACATTAATGTTGGGGGAGTTGCTTCAAAGATAACGCCGCCACCTGAGATTGTTATTCCACCCTGTATTTGTATTCCAATTGCTGACATAATATTATCCCTATTTTAATATTTATCTGATATAGGAGGGTAGGGAGGCATTGTTCCGCGATTCTTTTGTGATTTTCTTAAACCAAAAACACTTATAATTTTGTTACGAAAAAAAGAAAGGGAACCGAAGTTCCCTTTCTCTGTTCTAAACGAACACCTAAATAAGAATGATTCTTATTGAAAGGTGAGGTTCTGGACCGCAATTTCACCAACGTAGTCTGCTGCGTTACCAAACGAACTTGCAGTATTCGTCAATTCTATGTAGCCATAACGTGTCATGAACGATACGACTGGTTCGAATGTTGATGGATCAAGTACAACACCACTGCTCATTAATGGAATATATGGGCAATAGAATGCTGCTGCGTCTGTTTCGCTTGAACCTTTATAACCAACTAATACAGGTTGTGTATCAGGGCTATAGCTGTTTACGAATACGCGCATTGCACCGTTCAATGTACCAACGAATTTTGTATTTGTTGGGGCTTCGAATGTGCCTTCTGTTGTACGAGCAAATGCAGAAGTTGTTGCTGATTGAAGTACTGTCAATGAAGCAGGACTTACAACACACCAGTTACCAGCACCACGACGTGTACGTTGTGCGATCAAGTTAGCAACACGGTTGATAAGAACAGCTAAAGCAGCGTGTTCGTCACCAACGTATGTAGCAGTACCTGATACTGTTGCTTGGTTATATGTATACTCAGTAGCAGCTAATGTGCTTAAGCTGAGTAAGATTTCCTGGTCGATTTCAGCAGTAATTTCTTGAGCAAGTGCGGCCATAATTTCTGCTTCAACGTCAATGCCGTGTTGGCTTTGTGCGTCTTGTGCAGCTTCAAATGTCCAACGTGCTTGTAACTTACGTGATTTAGCTTCAACAGCTTGACGTAAGATTTGTACGCTGATTTGTTTACCACCATCGCCTTCTAATGTTGCTGTATCAGCACCAGTGTAGTAGTTTGATGATGTTGCGGCTTGTGGCACACGTGAGTATGCTTGAGCGATTACGAATGGGCTAAGAGCTTCTTGGCCTGCTTGTACGCTTGTTTGTGCTGCTGAGTTATCAGTTAAGCTTTGAGCGTAACGTACACGCAATGTATGAATCTGACCTACTGGGCCAGTCATTGGCTGAACGCCAACCAATTCGTTTGCAATAACTGTTGGCATTACACGACGGATAACTGGAAGAATCACACGGTTTAATGTTGCGATATTACCAGCTGTTGTGGTGCCTGCTGAACTTTCAGCAAGTAATTGCTTTTTGGTGTTTTCTAAAATAACACCCATTGTTGAGCGACGGTTGCCTTTTAAGCCTTCTAACAGGGCTTCTTTGGTTTCGTCCCAACGGCTTTCTAAAAGTACTTTTGACATTTTCTATTTCTCCTAAACTATGTCTAATTAAAGCCCTGCCAGGCGTCTGATATCAATGACATTATCTCTGTCACTCATATCTTCTTCTATTATTTTGGCAGTTTTATTACCAGTTACTTCAGTTACACTCTCAGTAATAACAGCTTTTTTAACTGCTGGTTTTTCTGAGCCTGTATTCAAAACGGCTGGTAAATATTTGTCGAAAGCGGCCTGCAATTTTGTTGTTTGGACACTTTCAAGTAAAGAACTCATGACAGTAGCCTTCTCTTTGTTTAAAGTACCGAGCAATTTGCTCATTACTTCATTACGTTGAGTTGACTCTTTAATCATGCGAACTTCACGATCCTTACTTTCTACTAACTTTGTTGTTTCTTCAACTTGTTTTGTAGCTTCAGCTAATTGTTGTTCTTTTTGTTTGATAACCGAAAGAAGTTTGCGTGTTTCTGCGTTCTTATCAAGATAAGTTACGCTGTATTCACTAGCAAAGGCTTCGAACAATTTACGTCCAAAATTATTTTCTTTAGCTGACTTGATATCTTCTCTAAGTTGTGATATTTCACCCTTAAGATGACTTGTGACTGCTGAACTAAGTCTTGCTGCGCTTTCAGAAACAAATTTGTTCTTAAGTGCTTCAAGTTGTTTACGTCCTTCAGCAACCAACTTAACTTTAGCTTCAACAACTGCTTGTTTGTCTTGATAAAATTCTTTAATTTCTTTAGCAAGAGCATGTACAACAAATTGTTCTAACTTCTTGTTATTTTCCATAGCAAGTTGACGATCTTTGCGTAATTCTTTGATTTCATTGGCTAAATTTTGAACCATAAAATCATTAAATTTACTAGCATTTTCTGTCATCTTGATACGTAATTTAACGCGATCTTCGTTAATTGCTTTTTTCTCCTCGTGAAATTCTGCAATTTCAGTTTGGAGACTTTCAGTTATCATCTTGTCTAGGGCTTCAACCATAACAATTCTATCGTGTTCATAGCGTTGTGCGAATTCTTCGCGCAATTCTTTTTGAACAGTCTCGCGTGCTTCAATCAATTTTGATTCCCAGACTTTGTTTAATTCTTGTCCGACATCTTCGTTGATTAATCCACTATCGAGTAATGGTTTGATAGCGTCTAGCATTTCTAGTTCCTCTATTTTATTTTTAATTCCTTGATAAGACGAGTTACCTCTTCTTTCAAGAATTTCTCTACTTTTTTGTCGCCTCTAACTTCTTTTGCAATTTCCAAAACTTTATGACCATGCTTCATATTCATGAGGCCTTCATAAATTGCTTTTGGATACGCATTAGGTGCGCTAGGTTGTGCGACAATATCAACTGTGATTATTTCAAAATCACTTACTTTGCCGTCTCTGTCGTCTACATTACCTGATCCACGACTAGAAACGCCGAGTTTAACTCCACTCTCCAACATGGTAGTTACTAACTGCCCCATTGGAGTTGGAAGAATCTTTAGTTTACCGAAACCGTTTGGGCCGTCCATCCACATATTGGTAATCATATGACTTACACGATCTAAATTAATTTTTAAATCATCTGGATGATCTACTTCGCCTAAAACTGAATGACCTGATGTAATTTGCTCATTAAGAGTTTTAACGGCACGTTCTATTTCAGTAACGGGGTAAACACGTTCGTTAGCGTTTTTTACCCCACCCTGAATAAAAATCCCTTTCATGTAGAGATTTTTACCGTTGTTTTCCTGAACACTTTCAAGCTGCATTTCTGCGCGATCAAATGTCAGTTGTTCTTTGAGATACAAAGCCATTGTTCTCAGG
>Ga0208502_1000196_pt1 | contig 6371 bp, 6 predicted proteins | sample CryBogCBE18Jul07_FD_184579 | JGI IMG/M metagenome (GOLD analysis project Ga0208502, IMG submission 184579) | Freshwater microbial communities from Crystal Bog, Wisconsin, USA - CBE18Jul07 (SPAdes) | ecosystem: Environmental > Aquatic > Freshwater > Lake | place: Crystal Bog, Wisconsin, USA... | reverse complement strand
GGACTGGAGCCTGCACCGACTCCGTACCTCCAACAGTTCGCGGGCATCCGCCACTTTGATGCGATCTCGTGCCAGATGGCACTGCATTACGCGTGTACCTCGGAGGATGTGTTCAAGGTGTTCGTCAAGAATCTCACTGACCACGGAAAGGGGTTCTTCTTCGGCACGTGTATGGATGGGTCTTCGGTGTATGCCTCCATGTTGGGCAAGAAGAGCACACTGTTTCGCGCAAACGGGCAGGTGTTTGGCGAGATGACAAAGTCGTACGACGATGGTGACACGTGGCGCGAGGAGTTTGGACAGATGATCTCGGTTAAGTTGGAGAGCTTTGAGAAGCCGATGGATGAGGCGCTCGTTCCGTTCGGAAAGGTGACGGAGATGCTCGCGCACGCGGGATATGAGCTTGTTCGCACCGAGATGTTCTCGGACCTGTATGCGAAGCAGACAGCCTCGACTCTGACGCAGGAACACCAAGCCTTCTCGTTCCTCCACCGAGCCTTCGTGTTCAAGCGCGCAGCACCGAAGCCGGAGGAACTCCCCGAGGAGCCGAAGCCCGAAGTCCCCGAGGAGCCGAAGCCGAAGGCTGTCAAGAAGAAGCTGATCAAGGCGCCAAAGGTTGCGGAGCCCGCAGCTCCGGTTGAGGCGCCGGTTCTGTTCTACGGAGCGGATGAGAGCAAGGGTGAGTATCGCTTCATGAGCAATATGTTTGTGGCTCCCTTTGAGGTGGATGGCATGAAGTTCCCCACGGTCGAGCACTACTTCCAGTGGTCCAAGGCGATGATGTTCGAGGGTAAGGATTCCGAGCAGGCTGCGAAGATGATGAAGCCGCCTCGTAACAAGGAGTACACCGAAGCCAAGTCGGTCAAGGCATTGGGACGGAAGGTCAAGGACTTCAGTCCAGCCAAGTGGGATGAAGTAAAAATTGACATCATGAAGAAGGCAGTGCGTGCTAAGTTTGTCAACCCGGAGCATGGGCTCATGGAGAAGCTGACAGCCACCGGAGACCGCGAGATTGGCGAGGCGAACCCTCGCGATAAGTACTGGGGCATTGGAACGTCTGCGGATACCGAGGATGCGAAGAACCCGAAGAAGTGGAAGGGTAAGAACATGCTCGGCGTGATTCTCATGGAGCTCCGGAAGGAGTTTAAAGACGCAAGCAAGGAGGAGAGTAGGGCAGCGGTGCCTGGGGACCAAGGTCCCACGCCTCCCGTGTAGTCTAGTGGTTAGGATAGGGCTCTTTCACAGCCTTGACCCGGGTTCAATTCCCGGCACGGGAACGTAGAGGTATAGTGTAGTGGTCAGCACAGCGGGCTTTGAGTAAGATGAATAGCTCAGCGGTAGAGCGTTCCCTTTACACGGGAAAAGTCTTGGGTTCGACACCCAATTCATCTAAGAAACCCGTTAACCTCGGTTCGATCCCGAGTACCTCTAACGTCCATAAGTTAATGGTAGACTATCAGATTTCCATTCTGACTGCGCGGGTTCGATTCCCGCTGGACGTAAACTAACTTTACTCCCATTCACTGTACATATCACCATACCGACGAACCACCTGTCCGCGCTCCGTCCACTCCTGGTAGAGTGACGCGGTCTCAACCTGCGTGACACGAGCCTTGCCCCACTTCCACGGCTTGACCTCGTGCTTTGCAGGGTACTTTTCCAGTGCGACCAGCACGTGGTGCAGAGCATCCTGCATCTCTGCCCGCTGGGCAATGCGTGGAAGTGCCCGGATGTTCGCGGGTTCACTGAACTCTGCAACCTTCTGCAGAAGGGTCTCGCGAAGTCTGGGAGAGTGCTGAACGATCAGCAGATTGTTATTCTTCACAATCTCACGGAACACCTCGATAACTGCGTCCGCCACCTCGTAGATCGGCGGACGTACTCCGACCCTCCGGGCTCGTCGCGCATACAAAGCATTTGCCTTCGTCACCTTCTTCATCAGGTGCGGAACTACAATGTTCAGCTGGTGCGCGACGATGCGGTCCTTGGGAATCTTGTTCGGTGGCGTGCGGTCGCCGGGCGGGGTCATGCGGTTGACGTGGATACGGTCCTCCCAGCCGAGGAAGGGCATGATGCAGTAGCGGAGAACGTCGCCGGGAAGGGTGTCGAGAAGAGTAGGCTCGCCAACAGGCGTGTGGTGGAAGGACATTTTGGCTGGAGGCTTCTATACCTATCATGAACTCACACAATCCGTTTTTTGCCGTATTAGCTCAGTGGTAGAGCACCGGTCTTATGACAGCGAACCCAAAGGTTCGCTCCAACTCACCGCATTAGCTCAGTCGGTAGAGCACCGGCCTTTTAAGCGTGAGAGGCTGTCAGCCGGTAGTCGCGGGTTCAAGCCCCGCATGCGGTATTACACACACCTTCACGAGTATGTCCGAGTGGTTAAGGAGACAGGCTTAAGATCTGTTGGTTCACACCTCGTGGGTTCGAATCCCACTGCTCGTATCCTGCACGAATGTCCGAGTGGTTAAGGAGGCAGCCTCAAGATCTGCTGCGCAAGCGCATGGGTTCGAATCCCATTTCGTGCACACTCGCCGTTGTAGCTCAGTGGTAGAGCACCCGCTTTGTACGTCGGAGGAAACAAGCGGTAGGTCGAAGGTTCAATCCCTTCCTGCGGCAAAATAACTATCGACAACGTATAATGGAGGTAACGGCAGACAGTGAAAACCAAAAAATTATGAATATTCTTACCTATCTTTTTCCACGTGGGGTCAATGACCTCACTGGGATCGAGGGTACTACACTAAACCAAGACATACCCATACCCAGAGGAGGCGAACACTACGGACTGATGGTCTCGGACGTACAAGATGGCGAGCCGCCGGAAGGCAAATTTGTTGAGTACAAAGTGTATCTCAAGGGCGACCCCCTTGCGATTACGTATATCCGTAAATATCCGAGTACAAGCCCCACGCGCAACAGCGTATGGGCGGTCTTTGGGTACGTGAATGACGGGGAGGCAAGGGATGGTGTACTGACATTATATAATACGTATGAGCAGTTCCGGTGGGTTGACGGAGCACACGTCTCTACGTTACCCCTCGGCTTCGCCCCGTCGTTTTCGCAGGGTTCGGAAGAGGTACCACTCACTCTGGAAGACCTTTGGATTCGTGCCATTTGGCGGCGGCGGGATTGGCGGCAGGCAGGTGGACGTCGACGCAAGACCCATCACCGTCGTCGCAAGACTCGGCACCGTCGTCGCAAGACTCGCCGTTCGCGCCGGTGAACAAACTCAATTTCATGAACAAAAAACGAATCGTGCTATGGCAGGGAAGAATCCCTCTCATAACAAGATGTACACCCGCTCTCAGCAGAATGCCATCAAGCGTGCCGTCCCCGTCGCCCGCGTCATCCAGTTCTCCAAGGACAATCACCGCTGGACTCAGTCCGAGGAGCGTGCGATGGTCAACATGCGTCGTCACGAGAACATGAGCTTCCATGAGATTGGCATGGAGCTCCACCGCAGTCCGGAGGCAATCAACCTTCGCTTCCGCAAGCTCGTGAATGAGCACGTGGGCGATGACGATGTGGCTCGCAGGGAGGTTCTCCGCTGGTTTAACCTCAGCGAGGAGTAATGCTAAGTCTTAACTTCATAGCGTCCGCCTTCATGGCATTAGTGGTCGCTAACCTCTTCATCTCCGCAGCAGCAAATGCCCCACAAGCACCTGAAGTACATGTGTTCCCTCCGCCCGTTTCAGTCGGACGGGAACGCTCTTTTTCTAGTAACCGCGATGCCTCCATGTACATTCAACAGCAACGTCGACAGGCGGTTGTCAACGGATTCTACGGAAGTCCTGGGTACGTTCTACGCGAGACACCCCACACATCCGGGTTCACGAATGGTGTGGTGGAGATGTATTCGATCACAGGTATCTGTCATCGCATCTTCACGACCGTCACATCGAACATCTACGATGGTGGGTTTTCGACGACAGAGAATCCGATCCATCTGGATGGTGGAGATGTCGGGACGACGGTTACAGGCAGGACGTACGATGCTGGCAATGCAGGTACGAATGTCGTGGGTACAACTGAAACGACTGTTGTCTGTTAACAATGAGCAATCCAGTCAAGTTTTTACTTCGCCGCGATACGCTGGTGAATTGGACGAATGCGAATCCAGTCTTGGGATTGGGTGAACCAAGCGTGGTTTCGGACACAGGACAAATGAAGGTGGGTGATGGAGTTACGCGATGGGTCGACTTGCCCTACGTAGGAACTGCCGCCACGATCATCTTCGATGGCGGTGGACCTGTGCAAACGTACTCAAACGGTCCTGTGCTAGACTGCGGTAGCATTTTCTGATGGAAACACAAGTGTGAATGCCCTACATTCAACTCCAATTTCGGAGAGGGTTAGCCGCTCAATGGGCAGCGGCGAATACCCTGCTCGCACCGGGCGAGATGGGCATTGAGACAGATTCGGGGTCGTTCAAGATCGGTGACGGAATTCATGGCTGGAACTCGCTTCCCTACGGAGGTATTCAGGGCTCGACGGGTCCGACGGGAATGACAGGTCCCACTGGAATCACGGGTAACACGGGTCCGATCGCGCAAGGTACGAACATTGCGTCGAGTTATGGGTACTCGCAGGATCTTCTCATTGCAAGTGGCAGCACTACGCTCGTTCCGTTCGATAGCGTCTATGTTGAACAAGGCACAACTCTACAAGCAAATGGAAATGGAGATCTCACTCGCATCATGATTCACGACGAAGGTCTCTACGAGATTATATCATCGATTCAGATCACGAACGGATGGTCCCAGGCGACAAACGCGTATACATGGATTCGTATCAATGGCGTAGACGTTCCAGCCACGAACGGTAGTTTGCTCGTTCCGGCGAATACATCGGGCGCGTCGCTGATTTCGGTTCCATACATGTACCCACTGAACCCCGGTGATTATGTTGAGATTGCATTAACGACCAATTCCCCAAACATCAGTGTCTCTGCATTTGGAATCAATTCGAATAATACTACCTCTCCGGCTGGACCGTCTGTCGCTGTGAATATCAAGAAGATCGCTGTGGACATTGGGCGCACGGGTCCAACTGGATACACGGGCAACACGGGGCGCACGGGTGCGACGGGTATCACGGGTCCAACCGGAATGACAGGTCCCACGGGTACAACGGGTCCAACCGGAATGACAGGTCCCACGGGTCCAACAGGTCCAACGGGTATGACCGGTCCAACCGGATACACGGGCAACACAGGTCCAACAGGCATCACAGGCGTGACAGGTCCCACGGGTACAACGGGTCCAACTGGATACACGGGCAACACAGGTCCGACAGGCATCACAGGTCCAACGGGTCCAACTGGATACACAGGCACCACGGGGACGACAGGTCCCACGGGGACGACAGGTATGACCGGTATCACAGGTTCGACCGGATTCACGGGCAACACCGGTCCTACCGGTCCTACCGGAATAACGGGTCCAACTGGATACACTGGGACTACAGGTCCCACAGGTCCCACAGGTATCACTGGATCGACTGGGTTTACTGGATACACAGGCACCACGGGGACGACAGGTCCCACGGGGACGACAGGTATAACAGGTCCGACTGGGTACACCGGTAACACAGGTCCTACCGGTCCCACAGGAATCACGGGTCCAACTGGATACACGGGCACCACCGGTCCCACCGGTCCCACAGGAATCACGGGCTCAACCGGATTCACGGGCAACACAGGTCCTACCGGTCCCACAGGAATCACGGGCTCAACCGGATTCACTGGGTATACTGGCACCACCGGTCCTACCGGTCCCACTGGAATCACGGGTCCCACAGGTAGAACGGGCGCCACTGGATTCACTGGCAACACGGGTCCAACGGGTCCGACGGGCATGACAGGTATCACCGGTCCGACGGGATACACGGGGAACACGGGTCCGACGGGTCCCACTGGAATGACCGGTCCCACAGGTACAACGGGCGTCACTGGATTCACTGGCAACACGGGTCCCACAGGACCTACGGGTATGACGGGTATCACAGGTCCGACAGGATACACGGGGAACACGGGTCCAACGGGTCCGACGGGCATGACAGGTATGACCGGTCCCACGGCGGACACAGGACCGACAGGATACACGGGGAACACGGGTCCAACAGGTCCGACGGGAATCACGGGCTCTACGGGATACACGGGGAACACGGGTCCAACAGGTCCGACGGGAATGACGGGCACAACGGGTATCACCGGAGCGACAGGATTCACTGGCAACACCGGTCCCACGGGAATGACAGGTCCCACGGGTCCCACCGGTCCGACGGGAATGACAGGTCCAACCGGAATCACTGGATCCACCGGGTTCACCGGCAACACGGGTCCTACCGGTCCAACCGGAATCACC
>Ga0208502_1000189_pt1 | contig 6411 bp, 8 predicted proteins | sample CryBogCBE18Jul07_FD_184579 | JGI IMG/M metagenome (GOLD analysis project Ga0208502, IMG submission 184579) | Freshwater microbial communities from Crystal Bog, Wisconsin, USA - CBE18Jul07 (SPAdes) | ecosystem: Environmental > Aquatic > Freshwater > Lake | place: Crystal Bog, Wisconsin, USA... | reverse complement strand
ATGCGCCGAGTGTCGGCTCGTCGGCGCGGACCGGTGCGGGCTTCGGTATCGGCGCCGGACTGGTCGGGTTCCCGAGCGGCGGTCTGGCTTAAACAGCTGACTTCAACGCGTCAACCACCAATGTCGTCACCCCCGCTGTAATCGCAGCCGCGTATGCCGACTGCGTATGTTGACCTACAACCAGAAGCGTCGCGCACGCAGGACTCGCTGTTGTGAACAAACTCTTGGCTACCTCCCCCAGCGTATGCGGTATACACATCCAGTTGTGAGCGGTCATGCTTCCGTAGTGAACTCCGTAGTTCAAGGCTAGTGCTAATGCCACCTTACCTATCGCTTCCATTTACCCCTTACATGAGAAGAACAAGTACTATGATTCGTTTTCGTGGACGTTGGTTGGAGATCTCTCCGCGTCCATATGAACCGGAGCGCATGACGGCGGATGTCGCATGGATTCAAATCAAGGAAGGCGTGACACCGGAAGAGGCGTATCGCATCTGGTTTGAACGTCAGCGTACAATTTCTCGCTTCTTTCAACAATGTGGGTCCAAGCTGCCATCCTCGTCCTCCTCCTCGTGATTGCATACCGGTTCTGGAAATCCCAGCCCAAACGCGAGGTAAAGGTGAATACTGCACGGCTGTACTTCTTCTATACAACGTGGTGCGGGTACTCGAAGAAAGCCATGCCCGTTTGGGAGGAGGTGTCTGCGAAGTTGAAGTCGTCCCCGGTGTTTGGAAAAACGACAGTCGAAGCGGTTGGTGTGAATGCCGAGGAAGACCGTAAGACAGCGTCGCTCTACGAGGTGAATGCATATCCGACGATCAAATTGGAGACGTCAACCGGAGTGTACGACTTCGACCGCAACATCACCTCCGAGAACCTCATCGCGTTCCTTCGGGAGACGCTTGGCAAGGAAGCGTAAGGCTTGCGCATATCCTGTGTCGATCATGCGAATCTTGTCTTCGTCCGTGAGTTCGTCGAGGAGGTAGATTCCGTCAATGTTCAGGTTGAGTGCATCCGCATGAACGCGAACAGACCGGAGACCAGCCCACAGCGTGCGAATCATATCGAAGATCGAGAAGGATTCGAGGGTGGATGGAAAGACAGCTCGTTTGATGTGAGCAATGTCCAGTACCAACGTACCTTTGGGAACGGCTTCGTACATGTTCTCCGAGTAGACCCCACCATCAAGATACAGCTGATTGTGAATCACCTGAGGATGATAGATGAATGGGAGACAGCATGAGGCTTTCATCGCGGCGAGCAAGGGAATTGCACCGGTCAATAGAGTTGGACGCTGCGTCGTTATGTTTGACGCGAGCAGATACAGCTTCTGTGGCGTGTCTGAAATCATCTTTCCACGCAGATCAATGCCCAGCGAATCGAATATCTTCAAGAACAGTTCCTCCATCAAGTCCTGCGTGAACAACCCCTTTTTCTGTGTGAAGGCGAGAATCGTCGCATACCGAAACGAAGGCAGAAACGCGGATGTGTTTACATACTTGATACACACCTCCTCCGCTTGTTTGTACGACAACCCAAACGCGACACCGGTAGCAATGATAGCCCCGACGGAACAACCGTATATGCCGTCGGGGAAGTTCAGGTTACCCTGACGTTCTTCCACGGCTTTCAGAGCTCCCAGGATAAGGAATCCACGCACACCTCCTCCTCCGAGGGCCAATGCCTTGAACATTCTAGTTGTCAAAAGCAAGGATGCTGAAAGCCCGTGATGTCGTACAGGAACAAGAGAACCAACGCGAGCGCCGGATGTCCGCAATGCGTCCTGTGTTGGCTCAAATCTATGCGCAAATCAAGAAGCAAGCCATTCACTCTCCTGATGCGCCGTATACCATCTTCGAGATCCCCAAGTTCGTCTTCGGGTATCCACTGTTCAAGTTGTCAGAAGCCCGCGAATACTTGATGACAACGCTTACCGAGTCCGGATTCAGCGTGTGGCCCGTGAACAATGACTATCTACTGATTTCATGGTCTCGCCAGCAGATGAACCGCGGACGCCCGAGTTTGCTCACACAGTATCGTCCAATGCCGTATGACCCAATCATGCTTGCAAGCATGAATATGAATCCCAACTGAAAATGATTCTTCGCAAACACTCTGAATCTGTGGACAATCCAAGAAAACGAAAAAGCATCGTCAGACAGTAGTCCATCCGCATGAACTGCGAACACGAAGATACAACAATCGCAGATGGTGAGCGCGTGTGCACGTCCTGCGGTACAATTGTGGGGAGCGTCGTAGACGAGGGAGCCGAGTGGCGTATGTACTCCAACACCGAAGACGACCCATCCCGCACAGGTGGTGTTACGAATGAGCTTCTACCCGATTCCTCCTACGGTTCGATGATGATGAGGCGACGTACGTTCGGACAGTCTGAGGAGTCGAAGAATATCGCGAAGCTCTCGTCGTGGTCGTTTTCGAGCCACGGTGAGAGGTCGTGGATGGGTATCTTTGATGCGATTCAAGCTGCGTCGTCTCGTGTCGGGCTTCCGAAGGCAATCATCCACGACGCATGCGCGATGTTCAAGCAGATTGAGGATGCCCGGAAGTCAAGAGGCGAGACGCGCAGAGCCCTCATGGCAGGTGCGGTCTTCACCGCCTGCCGTCAGCACAATGCGACACGAACACACGAAGAGATCGCTACGCTATTCAATGTCTCCATTCGAGCCATGTGCAAGGGACTCAGCCGTTTCGATGGAGAAGTCTCATCCGTGCTGAACACGCAGCTCGGTATTGCCGAACGCATCTGTGCGGACCTGGGTGTCGGAGACAGGGATCGCGACGAAATCCTTCTACTACTGAGTAAGCTTCCCGAGATGGAGCATACCCCGAAGACCATCGCAGCCGGCGTGATTGCCCACGTCCTGGGTAGCCGTATCCCCGAGATATCGACTAGCTCGGGCGTTTCATCTGTCTCGATTCGTAAGATGACAGAGAAGCTTAGCCCACAGGGAACACGGTGATGTTGTAGTAGAAGGTCTGGTTGGCGGATGTCGCGTTCGATAACGTTATAGTCGAGCTCGTCACCACCACGCTGAAGACGCCGGTCATATTACTTGAGTTCGACGTTACAGGCGTCACGACACTGCTGGAGTTGGTCAGATAGGTCGCGATCAAATACCCAACCGATGTTAACCCATTGAACACATTCACCGAAAGTACACTGCTTTTGCTTGTAAGCGGGATGACGGTCGTTGCGTTTGAAATCACAGTCACTCCATTTGACCCGCTTTGAACCGAGTAGTATCCTGCTGACTTCGTGTTCGACGTCACGGCAAGTGTTCCTGTCACAGTTACAGCGGGAAACAGGTTGATACCACTTTTCACTGTACCGACCAATGCGTCTGCACGGTCAGCGGTTTCCATCGAGATGTAGTTCCGCCCATCGTCTGCGCGGAAGTTTCCATTGACGTCGAGCGAATACTGCCCGGGGTCGCAACCGACGCCTACACCCCACTGGAATCGTGCGTACTTGTAGACGTCGAGCGCTAGGTTAGGAACGGTGGTCGGAGTTGATGTCACTGCACTCAGTGTGTACCCATTGGTGTTCGTCGAACCAATAGAGACCAGCCCACTCGTGAAATCACCCGCCATCAATACATTCGATCCCGACCCGACAAAGAACTTGTTACTGAGATTCGACGAGATGTTACATGTGACATTGCAGCCGGTACCGTTGTTATTCCATAGATACGAGAAGCTGGGAAGTCCTCCTGTAACGGATCCGATGTTGTCAGTAAACGCAGTCCCAGACGTGTTGCTGTACGTGAACGTGCTCGACGTAGCCGAGACAACCGTTACGGTGCCATTGTACGTGATGGGTGTCAGACCCGCAATCGTCACAGTCTGACCCGGCGTGAAGGCAACTGTTCCGGAAGTCAGCGTACACGTCACAAGGTTCGACGTAACGGACGCCGTGAAGTTATTCGAGAAGGTTGGGCTCAGATAGGGACCAATGAGTACGTTCGATGAACCCGCAAAGTACCCAGTGCCGGTTCCGAGGATAACTGCGCTTCGTCCCGTATTGGATCCCGACCACGTACCGAGAATGACGCTTTCCGAGGTCGCAGTCGCATTCGCCCCTACACTTACCGCATTGGATACATTGCTGAGGCGCATCGAGTTCGACGAACCGACGAAGACGCAATTCGTATTGGACAGTCCCAGAGACCCTGCGTTGGTTCCCGCCGCGAAGACGTTGGAGACGTTACACGATCCATTCCCGGCGAGGTATCCAATGAACTCAGAGGTGTACGCATTCGCAAGCCCCACAGCCGCCGAGATGCCGAGCGCGGTGTTTGAGTATGTATTGCACGCAATGGCTAGACTCGGCTGATTTCCAGAGTTCGTACCCACGTAGACGTTCTGGTTGCTGTCGCCAATGGCTAAGCGTGCGATTGCGGCTGTGCCCACGGAGAGCGTGTCAATGTTCGAGATATTAAACGTGGTTGTGAACCCCCCGTTCGAATACAGGAACACTGGGCGAAACACATAGGGTAAATAGGATTGAACGTTCGCCGTACTACTCATTGTGTTACCTCCACACTTTCTCGTTTAGGCGCTTTCTGTGTAGTATAGTAATGACGTCCTACACCCTCTTCCCGATCAAGGCTTCGGAGCAGCACCTGTATCGCAAGTACAAGCAGTCCCTCGCCGTCTTCTGGACACCGGACGAGATTGATTTCAGCAAGGACATGGCGGATTGGGCGAAGCTGACTGCAAACGAGACGCATTTTATTGGTCGTATCCTCGCATTCTTCGCGGGGTCGGATGGAATCGTCCAGGAGAACCTCGCGTCGCGGTTTCAGCGCGAGGTTTCGTCTCCGGTAGTCAAGCTGTTCTATTCTTTCCAGAACGCGATGGAGGGTATCCACTCCGAGACGTACTCCCTGTTGATTGATACCTACATTAAGGACGAGGACGAGAAGGCGAAGCTGTTTAACGGCATCAACACGATTCCCTGCATTGGACGCAAAGCCCAGTGGGCGGAGAAGTGGATTGAGTCGACGGACGATTTCCAGACCCGCCTGATTGCGTTTGCCTGCGTGGAGGGTATCTTCTTCTCCGGCGCGTTCTGCTCCATCTACTGGTTGAAGAAGCGCGGTCTCATGCCGGGTCTGACGTTTTCCAACGAGCTGATCTCGCGTGACGAGGGGCTGCACACCGAGTTTGCTGTGGCTCTGTACCACACAATGGAGTCGCGGAGTTCGACGCAGATCCATACCATCATCAAGGAAGCCGTAGAGTTGGAGAAGGAGTTCATCTGTGAGGCGCTACCCTGTTCACTGATTGGCATGAATGCGAAGATGATGAGCCAGTACATTGAGTTTGTAGCGGATCGTCTGGCTGTCCAGTTGGGCGCGCCGAAAATCTACAAGACTGCGAATCCGTTTGATTTCATGGATCTGATTTCACTCGAGGGCAAGACCAACTTCTTCGAGAAGAAGGTGTCCGACTACTCGCGTCCAATGGGAGGCAGTGCACTTAGGTTCGACGAAGAGTTTTAGAGCGGTCTAGTAATGGACTGCCTTAAACGGTACGTGAGAGACCCGAAGTCCAAGGAAGAGTGCGAAGCCGCCATTCATGAACTGTTTGAAAGTGACGGAGAGACATTGACAGAGACGACGATATATTACAGGGGATCGAGGACAGGTGATATACGGGGTGGTGGACTGTGGATATCGGTTACAGATGACGAAGGTGTTGCAGAAACGTTTGCGAACACCAAAGGTGGAGTTGTATTGAACGTGAAAGTTCTTCCGGGTGTTCGGATTCTATCTATACCACCATTACTGCCAAAAAGCGACTATCTGCACGAGAGTGAAATCCTTGTTGAGTTAGTAGGCAATACGATCGTATGCGATGGCAATGAGTGTACGATACGGGCACCCCCTCCGAAAAGTAAGGTCTCCTACGCCGTTCTTCTCGAACGAGCTAAGAGAGACTTTGAAGGTGAAGATGAAGATATGCTTCCCGGTATCGGTGACGAGGCTGTCCTTAAAAGATACTTAAAACCGGGAGAAGTTGCGTCCAATGGAGGTCGTCGCTCAGTAAAGAATCGTGTTTCCAGCAGGGGTCGCGAACTGGTGGTCACCCGTCGTCGAAGGAGACGTGGGCGGAAGCTTCACAGGTACCGTAGCCGCAGACACCCGGGACACGAGTAACGCAAACGCGAGCAAGGCTAACACAACATAGACGTACCGGGACATTTGTTATTGACGGATATTCTTTCGTTTCACTTACAGTAATCCTGTCGTGCGTCAACATAAATGGAGGTTCAGTTTGATCCCATGGTCGGTGCGGTAAGCCTTCTCGGCGCTCTTGTCTTCGGACTCATCGGTGCGGTCGCATGGCTGTACTGGCAGCAGTCGAAGTTGTTCACGAACCTGAAC
>Ga0208502_1000188_pt1 | contig 6478 bp, 10 predicted proteins | sample CryBogCBE18Jul07_FD_184579 | JGI IMG/M metagenome (GOLD analysis project Ga0208502, IMG submission 184579) | Freshwater microbial communities from Crystal Bog, Wisconsin, USA - CBE18Jul07 (SPAdes) | ecosystem: Environmental > Aquatic > Freshwater > Lake | place: Crystal Bog, Wisconsin, USA... | reverse complement strand
CGAACGGCTGCGTGTTAGCCATGCCCAGAGCCGACAGCTGCGAGCAGTCGAGCTTGCGGGCATCCTGGTAGACCCAAACCAGCTCCTTCACCGGGTGGTTCAGCGTCAGGTCGAGGCGGACAGTCTGCGACGTCACCGACTGTTGGAGACCATACTGGAGCTGGTCAATCAGGTACTCGTGCGTCTGCTGTGCGAAGCGGCGACGTTCGTCCGTGTCGAGGTAGATGTAGTCAACGTAGACAGCGCAGTCCTTGAAGCGGGGCAGAGCCGCCGCCGCCGCGACGACGCCACCCGTGAAGGCGCCACCACCCGTCGTCACGTTCTGGACCAGATCCGTCGCCTGGCGGAAGATGAAGTTCAGGCGCACCTCGTGGTATTGGAGGGCAATGAGCGGCAGAGCCAGACCCGGATTGCGGCAGAACCAGAACTGGAGCGGGATGTAGAGAACCGACGGGCGACCATTGCAGCCAGCCGGAGTGGAGTACGTTCCCTGCACGCTCGTGCCGAGCATCTGGTCGAGGCGAACCGACTGGTCATACTTCGAGGTGAGCGACTCCCATAGGTACATCCACTCACCATAGTGACGGTCCATGACCTGTCCACCGATCTCAATCTCCACCTGCTGGATGAGCAGGTATCCGAGACGGCGACGACCGCCAGCCGTCCACAGCACGTCCTGAGAAGCACCGGTCGCAGCGGCGCGCGTATCGGGCAGCGTCACCTCCAAGTACGTGCGGAACATCAGGTCGGCATTCCGGTTCACGACCACCACCGAACGCTGACCGTACGTCGGCGAGCCCGTGAAGTTCACGCGCATCGCCTCCATAGCAAAATTGGTGTGACGTTTGTACATCACCTTCCAAAAGGTGATGTGGGGGTTTCCGGTGATGTAGGCATCCTGAGCACCATAGGCAACAAGCTGAAGAAGACCGCCTCCCATTATGTTTATTCTTTGCGAGGATATATTCTTGTCGCGATTGAACAATGCGTAGAGGAGGCACTAGGCGGCGGAAACGGGTACTCCGACTGCGGTGAGGGCTTGCTTACATGCCATCTGTTCTGCCTTCTTTCGTGTTGTCCCTGCGCCGATTCCATAGACCTTTCCAGCGACCATCACTGCGACCACAATCTCATTCTTTTTGGGGTCATTGGACCGCATCTCGTAGTCCGGTGTACACTTGAACTCGCGTTGACAGTACTTCTGAAACAGGTCCTTGAAGTTGGTTGCGGAGTTCACGATCTCGTCCACGTCCAAGTACGCCTCCATCACGGTGGTGACGAAGGGATACACGACATTGAAGCGATTACCGCAGTCGGTCCACAGAGCTCCCAGGAACGCCTCAAAGATGTCTCCGAGCTTCTTGGTATTGGTGCGACCCGCGATCGCCACCGAGTCCTCATTGTGTCGCGAGATTACGTAGAACCGGTCCAACCCAATGTTCTTCGACAGCCCTCCAATCCGGTCATTGTTGACGAGCTCCTTACGGGCATCCGTCAAGAATCCTTGCTTCTTCTCGGGGAACTTCTTGCGTAGATAGGTCGCGATACAAGCCCCGAGGACTGCGTCGCCTTCAAACTCCAAGCACTCGTAACTCTCATCTTGGAGGGGCATGACGCCGGAGGGACAGGGGGCAAGGACAGCCGGCTCTCCATCGGGCGTAGTGTAGTCAGTGCGACGAACGTAGGTGGTGTGAACCATGGCAGTTTGGAATGCTTTCCGATTGCCCACGCGGTAGTGAGGTAGTCCGTGGCGATGGAGAATGCGATGAATATCATCCTCGGTGAAGATCCGGTTAGAAGCATTGTAAGGCGAGTACATACGATTCATTCACCTCCCTCGCGGTAAATTCGTTTTTGTTTGCTCAATACAATGGCACGTACTCGTCGCGGGGGGTTCCTCGGTATCAAGAAGGGCTTGAAGTCGTTGGTTCAGACCAAGAAACAGAATAAGCGTATGTATGCGCTGTCTCGCAAGCGTCAGTTGAAGCGCTTAAAGGAGCAGGCTGAGCTGAGCCGGACGAAGCACCGCCGTCGCGTGAGTGAATTCCAGACAAATGTTCTACACGCTCCTTTATAATGGGACAAATCCAGTCCTTTGCGTATAACGTAGTCCGCACCCCTGAAACCGCCCCGCCTCTTGAAACCTGTATCGTGGATGTCGCAGCATGTCGCTACGAGATCCCCGTGCGCAAAGACATAGCCGTGTGCTTTGTCTTCTTCAACCCGGCTCACTCGAAGAAGATGCTGATGAACTACTTCTACACAATCGAAAAACTGAAACACGCACATATACCGTACTATACGCTTGAACTGACGTTCGGCGATGCGGAACCCGAAATCAAGGACGCATACCATGTCAAGGGAAACAGCGTTCTCTTCCACAAGGAGACGCTCTGTGCATTGCTCGAAAAGCGTGTCCCGAGTCGGTTCAAGAAGATCATGTTCCTTGACGCAGATGTCGTCTTCGGGAATCCGAAATGGTATGACAACGTCTCGCGTCTTCTGGGAACCTACCACGTTGTCCAGCCCTTTTCTTCATGTGTGTGGCTGGATAGCACGTATACCAAGCTGATTCAGACGCGATTATCGGTCGCCTACATGAACCGCGTGAACACGTACAACCACAACTACCACCCCGGGTTCGGGTGGGCGTTCCAGCGCAAGTGGTACAGGGAGATTGGGTTCTACCAGCATGGCATCACGGGAAGCGGAGATACGATGTCGACAGCGGCGTGGATGGACATCAAGTTTCCGAAAGGGTACCTTCACCCCTCTCTCGTCCCGTCGTATGAAGAGTACTCGCGTATGATTCAACCCAAACTGTCCTGCGCTCTTGGGACTGTGTACCATCTGTGGCATGGTTCAGCCAAGAACCGCAAGTACGTCGACCGGCACCGGATCCTCGACGGAGTGCGGGACGTGCGTTCGATCGTTCAGCCCAATGCGCATGGAGTCTGGGAGCTGACAGACCGCAAGGTAGACGAAAAGATGCGAGAGTACTTCGTTTCCCGTGAGGACGACGGAATGTGAAGTGTTTCCTGACGTACTAGTAAATGGCTCGTCGCACTCGTTCAACTCGCGGACGCCGACGCACTCGCCGAGCCAGGCGTCGTACCGCGAAGAAGCGTGGGGGTAAACGAGAAAAGAAGTACTACAGAGTGATAGCCGAAACGGTATACGAATACGCCCCCGACGGCTACACGCGGCTCAAGGAGATCGGGACAATTCGACCCACAACGACGGACAAAGTTGAATGGATCAATCTGGACAATGACTCGCCACCCGGCACGCCTACCGGGGTTTAAAGATTTTCTACGTCCCTTACATATCCGCGCATTGATGCGAAAACAGTTGTCTACATTGGCGTTTCAGGTGGTCGAGAGGCAGCAACAGCTTTCCGTCGCGGTGACACGAATTCAGCGGGGATTCATGGCACGCGAAAGTACCCTTGAAGCGTCCAGACACATACAGGATATGGCAAAACTCATGCGCGAGATCGAAGAGTCACTGAAAACGAACTTTGACCCTGTCCCAGTAAAAAGGAGTAATGTCTGACATCACCATGCTCGTGGGCGGTGTCTCGCTATTTCTCGGCGTCTGTTGCTGTCTGGGTGTAGCCGCATGCTTACAAGACGCAACCGCAGTGACCATTCAGGTCACTCGCAATCCAGTTCAATCAGCCCCCGACGATGCACCCGAAGACCCAGTAGACTTCAACTCGAAGCCGAAGTCGTCGGCTACGAGCTTAGGTTCGTGACGACGCACAATCTCACGCATCACCTCCTTCCCACGGTCGCCCAGGATCTCTGTCAGGTAGAGCTCCAAATCCTTCTTTGACAGCGTCCAACCCCTTTTCCACTTGGATGGACGCTTGACGTTGAACATCAAATCGGACTCACGCAGGTGAATCTGGTCAGGCAGCTCTGTATGCGCATACAAGGCTGCAAGATCCAGCTCGACCGTACGACGGGAATCGCGCAGTTCCGCTACCTGGGTGTTCAGCTCGGAGATGTTCTTGTTGACGCGAATGTACTTGGAGAGAATCTGTTTGAGGGCGTCCATGCTTTACAAAGTGACAGTATAGAAAGTATCCGTTTTAAGCAAGAGCTATGTTCCTCTTCGATGAAAACGAGGTCGAACGGTTGCGAACCGTATGGAACAAGGAGAATCCAAGTCACCCACCCATTCAACCAGGTAACCGAAAAGCTGTGTGGGGAGAACTCTTGAAACGGTTCCGCGACACGTGTTCGAACGGAAAGCCCGAGTGCATTGTGAATTCGATGATGAAACGCCGTCGGGCGCCGGCGGAGTGGAATAACAATCGTTCAGAATGGTTATCCTCGGACGACATTGATCACGTTGAGCATGAGTTCGAGCGAGTCGTTGAGGACTACCACTTCGTTGGATGTGTACCGATTGACTTTGATTTGAAGTCCGAATCGTCCAAGTGTATCGTGTCGACACTGTGCTCGATGAAGTTGGAACCGCTGTTCAAGAAGGGAAAGCACCGTATCGGTATCGTCTTCAATACCGACGTCCACGACGGACCGGGACAGCATTGGATTGCGACGTTTCTCGACATCCGTCCAGAGTTACAGTATCCTCGTATGACGTACTTTGACTCCTATGCTCGCAAACCGGAGAAGGAGATTCAGCGTCTCATGTTCCGGTGGAAGGAACAGTGGGATGCGCACGGTGGACCACCGATGGCGCTGACGTACAATACGACACATCATCAGTTCAAGGAGTCGGAATGTGGTATGTATTGCCTGTACTTCCACTACGCATGTTTGCTGGGTGTCCAGATGAGTAAACGCATTCGAGACGATGAGGTGAATGCGATACGGAACATATGGTGGATATTCTCTAAAAGGTAAGAGCAATGGAAACACTCGTCGCGTTCGGTTCCCTTGCAGCCGCTGGATATCTTCTCGCAACAGCGGACGCTCCCGTCACGCATGAGCACGTGGACGGTACCTTAGTTGACTTCACGGTACAAGGGTGTACAGATGACGTAGCTCTCGCAGTGAAAAACGGCTATCGACTGATTGAGCTCCACGTCTATGCAGACGAACAGGACCAACCGATCGTGAAGAACGTTTCCTTCGAGTCGTGCTGTATCGATATTGTGAACGACGCATTCCCTTCGGACACTCCGCTGATTCTATCGATTGTCCCGCATACCGAGTCGAGCTTCACGTTGAACCGTATCGCATACCATATCAAAACGACAGTTCGCAAGCATCTCGTGCAGGGTAGCGTTCATGGCAAGACGCTTGGCGAATTAGCCAACCGGATCGTCATCGTATCGGGAAGCGAAGTGCGAGGTACCGAGCTCGAACCGCTCATCAATCTGTCGTGGAATGATAGTCATCTGCGCCGACTCTCGTACCAACAGGCGGCTCATCCCCGCGACCCGGCTGAGTTACGAGGGTTTGCTGCGAAGAACATTGTCATCGTCGCACCGGACCAAGCGTTTGCGCGTTTCAAAATCATGGACGACGTGTACGCATACGGATGCCAGTGGAACCTCTGCCCGACTCCACAGAGTCGTCCTGGATTCATTTCGCGCGGTTAAACAAAAATGGACGAAACAGGACAAGCAGGTGGACGTTCTTGGATTGCTCACGTAATGAAGACGCGCGCGGAGATGATTCGTCGCGGAACGATGAAGCAGGGCGACAACTTGCGCAAGGCGATGACGCAAGCCTCGAAGACCTTCAAGCGCAAGGTGAAGTCGATGGGAAAGCGCGGCGGGACGCGCCGGCGCGGCGGCAAGCACCACCGCAAGCACTAAACAAGTGCTGACCGTATAACGAACAACGTAAGTAACACCATTCCAATCAGATACACTCGCATACATAGCGGAGTCGCTTCGTCTCCCTGTTTACGTGAGTAGACCTCCAACAGCGATCCGTCGAGTACGCTTATGGTCACGTCGTTTCGTGAAGTTCCCGTCACCCAATCGGCGACAGGTCTTTCCATGGTACGTTGATTTAGAACACCCGCTCTTGTAGTAAGCCACATGGTGCGCATATCCCTTGAAGGTACGAATCGGTGACCGTGTTTTTGCGGACAGAGCTCGCAGAAGTCCGTACATCCAGTGAAGGTATCCCATTCTCGATTCGAGGATGAGCGGATGACGGTCGAGGTATGCTACATAGACCTTTCGGAGTTCGGGGAATGGATAGGATGTTCGTAATGCGCGAAGAAAGGTTTGTTGTGCGTTCACTTGGTCATAGTCCGGCGCGTCTGGGTAATTGTACGCAATCGAGAACAGAAAGTCGCGCCCAGGTACCGCACGTGGTTTCGACTTCAACATACGCGAGTACTTTGCATGAACGTCGTCATACGTCGGGTCCGGGTCAGGTAGGATGACTTCGGAATCCGTCTTGGCTTGGGTGGTTAACTTATGGTTGACCTTGCGGTGAATCTCGTAGACCCATCGTCCAGTGTCGCCATGCGGAGTCAATGGGGT
>Ga0208502_1000168_pt1 | contig 6900 bp, 11 predicted proteins | sample CryBogCBE18Jul07_FD_184579 | JGI IMG/M metagenome (GOLD analysis project Ga0208502, IMG submission 184579) | Freshwater microbial communities from Crystal Bog, Wisconsin, USA - CBE18Jul07 (SPAdes) | ecosystem: Environmental > Aquatic > Freshwater > Lake | place: Crystal Bog, Wisconsin, USA... | reverse complement strand
TCAGTCTGGATGTTTGCTGATGCGTTAGCTGATGAACTAGCTGTATAAACGTATGATGCCATCTTAGTATTCCTATATAATAATACTATTTAGTCACAATGGCATCTATTTAACGTCAAGTGGGCGGGCTTTTGTAGCAACAATAACAAAGTATTTTTCTGTCATTTCAACACGTTTTCCATCAGGATCACTTAAATCAGTTGGCATACTAATGTTAAATGAAAAATCTTGAAAAGTGTCAATGTTAAATCCTGTTCTTTGCAACAAAGCTGCTAATTGAGTAGCTCCTAATATGCTATAATGATTAGGATTAAATTCATGCTTTCTATCACAGTCAGGGGCAGGAACTTCAATATAAATTTTGCAGCCCTGCTTTAATATGCGATTATATTCCATTAAACTAAAAATAGGATATGGGCTATGTTCTAACGCATGACGTAAGAAAATAAAGTCTACACTTTCGTCATAATACCCGTCTTTTTGTGGTAGAAAACTTAAGTCATATTCTTTAATAGTATGACCCTTTTCTCTTGCGATTTTATTATCGCCTGGGCTTAAACCAACACCTGTTAAATTTGTATAACCGCGGCTTTTCATACAATCAAGGAAATATCCCGGACCTGAGCCTAAATCTAAGATTGCGCAATCTTTTGGTAAATTTAAAGGATCAATATATTTTTCTACAACTTGTTTTGTAATATTTTCATGTAATTGGCTATCACCTTCATCATAGATGTGTGCTGTATAAAGCCATTCGTTATAGAATTTAAGTTTAATTAAATCAAGGGTGTTGTTAATATCAATTAAGTTTTGCATTGTAATCTCTCTGTTTGAGATTACTTATTCTTTTTTAATTGCTTATTTTTATTTTTTGTACCGTAGCCAGGATGACCTTTCACTGGGCTTACTTTATGTACGTCATCTGCTTCGTGACTGCGCATATCATTGAGTTTTGTTATACGTCCAGCGCCGATCTTTTGAGCAGTTTTTTGTACCATTTCCATTTCAGCATCGCTGTATGCTCTTAGTAATGGATCGCCACCTGTAGCAGTTTTATCTTGAACTTCCATGTCAAAGTCGGGAGCACCTGCCATTGCTATACCAAAACGCCATTGCATATAAGGACTACCGCTTGTACGGTTCATACTAAGATCAGGCATACTTAATGCTCCGGGAATAGCATCCATTACGCCGTCAGCATATAAACTAGGGTCAGCGGCGTTATCGTGCAAACCTTCTCTTATAAATTCTCTTGCTCTCATATGTATATTTATCTTATATTATATTCTTTTGTTTTAACCACGGTTGCAGTACAGTCTCTGTATATTTTTGCTGTGCAATAGACGTGGGGTGATAATCATCTTCTAAACTATTTAAATTGAAACCATTTCATGTATGATATTTATTAATTCATTCCTAACAGATTTTTATATTGTTGAAATTTATCATCACGGTCTTTTACACTTTCTGGTTTATCGTGTGGGTTAATTTTTTTAGTTACGGCTTGTGTATTATTAAAATCTTGCACACTTGGCTCTATTCTATCTTTAAAGTATTGAACAGCAATTTTACTTGCTATATCAGGACGTTTTGCTAATTCAGGATGATTTAACAAGTCTATTTTTAATAGTTTACCCATACGTTCATAGTTGCCACGACCTGTTAATTGTATAAACCCACGACCTTTATAGCGTATAGCATCACTGGGGTGTTTGTTACCCAATGCTTTGCGCATTGGCACATTGTTCCAATAATTGTGTAGTAGGTATTTTTTATCACCTTGTTCTTCCATTGCCATAAAATTACCCGTTTCATGACTGGCTTGAGCTAGTAATTGAGCTATTTCATGACCTGCCATACCTGCTTGCTTACCAGTTTTAGCTAGGTAATTTTCTATTTTTGTTAATGGTCGTTGTGGTTTTGGTAATTGATGTTTAGCTGCGTAACCTTGCGGCATATCACTAGGCATAATATTGCCAGCTATAGGACCTCCTAATAATCCAGCCGCTGTAGCTAGTGCTGCTACTTTGTTTTTTAAGCCTTCATTTAACTCGCCCTTAGCAGAACCTATGACCATGAATCTGTCATAGCTAACTTCAGGATCAGACAAATGTTTGTCGCCTTTGTAATAAACTTTACCCAATGGAAATTGGTTTAATAGGTCATCTAATGTTTTTGTATCTGTTTGTACGTTACGTACATTGTTACGTGATTGTAATACAACTAACATACCTTTAGGTACGTTCTGTAAAAATTCTGGACCTGTTTCATTACAACTTGTATTGATAACTATACCTGGTTTTTCATAGACTACATCTTCAGCAGGTACACTTAATAGTACAAGTTTGCCCTCATCATTTAATGGTTGTAGTAATTTTTTACTAGCAAGTAATGATTTTTCATTGGGTTCAACTAATACTAATCTATCAAACTTGATGTTATGTTGTTGTAAAAATATACCTATGTTGCCATACCAACTACCTAGAGCATAGATAGTCCCTACATTTTTACCTTTTAGACCTTTGCTTAATAATGTTGCTAGCCAAGTTTTGCTAGTTACAAGGTCTGGAGTAAAGCTGCCCTCAAGACTATCAGGGCTAACTTCATTGATTTCTGTAAACTCAAATAGGTACATTATGTTGTTAATACTTGGTTAGCATTATTTGTGCCCAACGCTACAGTTGGGTTTTGTGTAGTAATTAATCCCAATGAAATGTTTGCGTTAGCAGGGATCAATTGATAGCCAATGATATGATAAAGCGTACCTGTGACAAACGGGTCAACGTTAAGATTTACATTACCTGAATCGTCTACAGTCATATCATAAGTTGTAAGTGGGCTACCTATAAAGATAGTACCCTGACCACTAAATTGTAGTGTAGTTAAATCATTTTGACTTAATACGGCATTGATTGTTATGCTTTGTGTGTTTGCCCCACTGTCAGTGCTGTTAATTTGAAATGTTGCTTGTGTGAAGTTATTTGCTGGCCAACTGAATATAGTTTGACTAGTATTTCCTGTAGTTACAGCATTGGCTAGATTATAACTGCCACCATTAAAAAGACTAGAAAAGTTGTTATTAATTTTCTCAAACGCAACTCGTAACGGATCACCTTGCCCGTCGTTTGGTGCTGAACCTACGTTAATAACTTGATATGTTTGTGTGGTCATGTTCTTTATCCTGTAACAGTATTTATGCTAAATACGCTTATGTTATTTTGGTTATTAAAATTCTTACCCGCACTATTAATCCATGGTTTCATGGGTCTTGCTGTAATAGCAGTACTTCTTAGTTTTATCCCGTTAATTCCCTATAAAATTGTATTGAAATGGGGTGGAATTGTTGCTGTTGCGCTTGGATTGTTCCTAGAAGGCGCATTATTAACCCAGCAAGCATGGGAAGCACAAGTAGAGGCACTACAGGAAAAAATCAAGATTAGCGAAGAAAAAGCAGCACAAATCAATACTGAAGTAGTAGAAAAACTTGTCACTCAAACACAAGTTGTACACGACAAGGGCGATCAAATTGTCAAGTATATTGATCGTGAAGTTACAAAAATTGACAATACTTGTGAGATTCCACCCATTGTTATTGCGGTACACAATGCGGCTGCTACAAATACTCCAATCGATGAGCAACCGTTAACACCAAATACACTAGTAGACACAGCAGGTCATAACGCAGCGGCGGAGCCAAAATGAAAAAACTAATCCCACTATTATTAATATTGTCAGGCTGTGCTACTGTTCCAGTAGAGCGTCATTTCCCTGAGGCTCCTGCTGAATTACAAGAACCTTGCGATAAGTTACAAACTATTGACACTCCACAAGTTAAGTTCAGTGATTTCTTAAAAGTTGTAACACACAACTATACTGAATATCATGTCTGTGCTGCCAAAGTTAAAGCATGGCAAGATTGGTATAAGTCTCAAAAAGACAACTTTGATTCTGTAAAGTAATCAACAACTCTGTCAGCGATAAACTCTACTTCACTATCTAATAGTTCAGGGTGTATAGGTAAACTTAATAACCCTCTACATAGCATTACACTTGTACTAATCATGTCAGGTTTTTTAAGATATCGTGCTACTTCTAAATTGCTTAATGGGTTTTTATAATGAATACGCACATCAATAGCATGACTACACAAATAATTATATAATTCATCACGCCATTCAGTATATATAACAAACTTCTGATCTGCGTGATCATTTTTATTACGACTTAGACAACGTATAGGTAAGTGTTCAAATCTATCAAGATAGTAATTACGAATCTTTCGTCTATGTTCTTGCCAATCATCTATATATCGTGTACGCACTAATATCTGCGCACAGTCTTGTTCACTCATACGACTATTGGTACCACTATGTGTATGTTCACCTTTAAAGTTACTACGATACTTCAATGCGAAATTGGCTAGTCCATCATCATTAGTTAATACTGCGCCGCCATTGCCACTACTTGGTAGATTTTTTGTAGGGTCAAAACTAACTGCCATTGGAGTAGTATCTAAGTATATGTTTTTATGAATCAACCAATGTTGTGCGCCATCTAGTATTCTACGTTTATGTAATGCGCCAATTGTGTATATTGGACTTGCTCCATATAAACCCACATGTACTTCAAAGATATTATGTTTAGGTTTATTCCAATCAATATCTTCTTCAATTAATAAACCATTTTTATCTGTGTCTGCTATTTCACATTCAAAGCCAGCATTTAGAAAAGCATTTAGTGTTGCTACATATGTAATATTTGGTATACGTGCGATTGGCTTAAAGTCATAGGGATTTTTAAACATCTCATAGTGTGCTATACATTCTAATGCTTGTGTACCGCTGTGTAGTGTTACTGCGTAATTATAGCCTGTACGCATACATAACCAATTTTCAAATTGTTCTGTATAGTGTCCGTCCATGTATGTGCCACTAGATAATACACGATGTGTAGCGTCTAGTAGTTCTTTTGACAGGTTACGATATTGTCTATCTAGCCCAAAGTGTGGGATTTTGTATGAGCCATTCATGGTATTTTGTTAATCCTGTTTTCAAGTCAGTGTTTGGATTATATTTTAATTCAAGTACTGCTTTGACTATATTTAATGCGCCACGACTTGGGTATTGATTGTTCTTATCTTTAATAACAATATTGTTATTGTTGCCAACTAGTTCTCGTATTAGTTCAGCACATTCATATATGGTTGACGCATTGCCGCCACTCATATTGTAAGTTTTGTTATTGCTAATATCAGTTGTACTTGCTGATACAATGCCATCAACTAAATCATCTACATAAGTAAAGTCAAGTTTTTCATCAACACCATTTACTATTAGGTCTTCACCATTAAGTGCTGATGTTAAAAATTTACTTACTACTCTGTCATTAACATCTAATGGTCCATACACAGCACTTGGTCTTATGATTGTATATTTTAAATCTGTGTTTTTACAGTAATCTTTAACTAGCCATTCACCAGACAATTTTAATATGCCATATGTACCAATTGGATTACACACACTGTCTTCTGATATATAATCGTCAAAGTCACCATAGACCATGCTGCTGCTTAAGTGTACAAATTTCTTAACACCAAACATCACACTGTATTCTAATAGATTAAGCAAGCCTTCAATCATTACACGACTGCCTAGTTGTGGATTAGTGTTTACTACTTTTTGTCTTGGGAAACTTGCTGTGTGTATTACAACATCAAAATTAGTATTGTCAAGTAGCATTTGTACGACTTTACGATTGGAAATGCTATTATAACTAATATGTGTTGTTTTAATTTTACTTTGACGTTGTTCTATTAAGTAATCTAATTCAGTTTCTGGGATAATGCCATAGTTGGTTTTTAAATCTAATATAACAACTTCATGTCCTAAACTTTCTAGTTTAGAAACAATATTGTGTCCTATAAATCCCAAACCACCAGTGACTAAGAATTTCATAAAATCCCATAGCTTTTAAGTAAACCTAAAAGATACAAACAACCAAATATTAAATTAGGATAAATCATAAATCTTTCACGCCATAGATTTCCTAATGTAACCCATAGTATAGCTGTTATTAGTCCACTCCATTTGTTGTATGGAACTAAGTCTGCGCTAGTAAGAAAAACTGTAAGTAAGCTAAATGAACTACCTGTCCATTTTACATACCAATCAATCTTTTGTCGTTTTAAAAAATTTATTATTCCCACTTTAACCTATACATCATATAATCAGTATCAGTAAACATAGCCTGTATAGCAATTTCATATCCCAAAAAATCTAGCCTAGGGTTTGTAAAAAATACACAATCTTTACAACGTTCCATAACCCATCTACCATGTTCTGTTTGTTGCCATTTATAAATAGGTTCTGCTGCAAATAATTTAGGGTCTTCTACGTCACTCATAATTAAAAACATCAAGTTAAACCTATGTACTATAACTTTGTTCATATTATTATAGTACATAAGTTTTTGTTTTATATCAATTTTATTGGTTAAAGTTTACCTAATAACTTATCAGTTTCAGGTTGCACAACTTTTGCTACATTTTCTACATTGAGAATAAACTCTACCCCAATTATTTCAGCATCCATTTCATTTAGCTTACGTGAAACTGCATCTTCAACTTGTTCAGGGATTAAACCTTGATTAAGTAGTTTTGCTATATTAATAGTTTGTTGACGCTTCCCGTGAAGTTTAATAATTAATTTTTTAATAAACTCCACAGGAATTTTTTGCTTTTCAACGTCTTCAAGTATATGTTCCCATTTCTTAATAAAATCTGGACTCATTTTATACTGTTACTTTTGTTTTTACCTTCTTGGCTTTTGCAACCTTTGTTTTTACAGGTTTGCTTTCAACCACATCACTACTTGGGTCAAGCATTGCTGCCTCTTTTAACAT
>Ga0208502_1000138_pt1 | contig 7570 bp, 14 predicted proteins | sample CryBogCBE18Jul07_FD_184579 | JGI IMG/M metagenome (GOLD analysis project Ga0208502, IMG submission 184579) | Freshwater microbial communities from Crystal Bog, Wisconsin, USA - CBE18Jul07 (SPAdes) | ecosystem: Environmental > Aquatic > Freshwater > Lake | place: Crystal Bog, Wisconsin, USA... | reverse complement strand
CTATTATTTTAAAGAAAATTGTAAATGACAATTTTCATTGGTAATTATAAAATTGATAAATGATAATCTCCTTACATAAAATGATTGAACTGGTGGACAAGTATGCATTGATCACAGGTCACCGATATTATGTGAAACGAACCTGTCCCATTTATTTCTATACGGCAACAAGTTATGATTGTATATTTGACAGGTATGATGATGACTTTGAGGGATTTGTATGGGTAAAACTTTTTACGTTTGACTATGAATTAGCGCTTGATTTGTCTGATTTTTATAGATATGTCAGCAAAGAAGAGTTTTATGCAAAAGTCAAAGAAAAATATGATCAAACATGTTTATCTATTGTACTGAAACGACTCGTGAATGATGATTTTAGATGGTAATTCAATCAAATTTATGCAATATCCTTAACGCATCTAACTTATGGTGTAGAAGATGATTGTCTTCATTGACTTGCATGAACATTTTTTCTACTACTTCAATCCTACGTTGAAGCAGTTTGTTCTCTTCAATGGCCGATATGAGCATTTTCTCTATATGACCCACGTGACTATCCACATCATCCACCTTTAACCATATTAATTCATGAATCGTTACTAAAGGGGACGCTTTCAACGTTTTCCAGATAGAGGCTTTGAAAGTATCGGTTATTTTTTTAATTATGTCTGCAAAATCCTGAAGAATATATTTTCGTTTCCTCTCATGTTGAAAACCATCCTCTGCATCAAGAATAATGTTGTGAAGTTCTACCCATTCTTTGTCATTTATTGGAACATTTATTTGCTCCACTTGCGGAGAGAGATTGCTGGCGCGATAAGTAATTCCCATAGATCCAACTGATGCACTGGGATGATATATCTTCAATCCAGCATGTTGATACTTGCTGGTGTAAGATAACAACCGGAGAGACATTTTGTCAGTGAAAATAAAATTTACATTTCAATTTTAAGATAAACAGATTATCGGTCTACCTATCATGGATCGCGTAGAACAAATGAAACAAATCCAAAAGGAGGCGTTGGAGCTCTTCATCAAAAAGAATGCAGATTATGGAGATGCCTTTGCTACCTTTGGAACCATTGGTGTCCTTGTACGTATCGAAGATAAGATTCAACGGTGTCTCTCCATTTCAAAAAAAGAGGTACATCTCGTGAACAATGAATCCCTGCGTGATACATTGATCGATTTACATAATTATGCTGCCATGGCTTTGATGTTAGAATGCAGAACCTACGGTTCCGCACCTCCCTTGAACCTTCCAGGTTCACCGGATAATTAGGGTAAGTCCTTATTAATAACGGGGTCGTAGGGGCTTGCCCCTACTAAAATTGAAATGATTTTATTCTTTTTTTATTACATCATGCTCGAAAAAATAGACGGATGGGATTTAATCCCGGGAGAATTCTACTACATCAAAAGTCATTCGATCCGTATCCGTAAAGCAAGAATGATACGTTATATGAATATAGAATACAAAGAGACGGCGTCTGGTATATTTGAAACACCGTCGTACGGCAACTTTTTGATTGATCTTGATTCTTGGACCTTTTACAGATATGTATCTCCGCAAGAATACAATGAAAAAGTTAAACAAAAATATGATGCCACCTGTCTGGATATTGTGTTAAAGAGACTTGTGAATGATACGTTTACTTGGTAATTGATCTTTTAAAAAGAGAGCAAACTGTTTCGATACTTTTTTTGAAAAAGCATCAAAGGGACGCTCTGGATGAAATTGTACTCCATAAAAAGGATAGTCTTTGTATTGAATGATATTGATGTAGTTTTCTTGAGTCGATAAAATACGGATAGAATCCATGTCTTTGATATCAAACCCATACTTGTGATGATGGGTACTACATGGTTTCTTCATCTCTTCTACGAGAGGTCCAAACCATTTTCGCATGGAAGAGTTTCCCGTAAATGTAATGGGAAATGTACCCTCGGCATGATGATGAGGTAATGTATGAATCGACGTATGTTTTCCATTACGAAAAAGTACTAAAAATTCAAATCCTTGACACGTTCCCCAAATGGGATAATGTCTTCCTTGATCATTGTATTTCTTGGCTACTTCAAAGGAAGTATACAGCATGTCCGTGTACTGTTTTTTTTCTCGAGGTGAATGTGACTTATTTTCAATGGCGCCTCCAGTCCAAAGTATACCATCGACTTTATCGAGGCAAAGAAGAAGGTCTTCTTTGGATACCGTGTGGGGAATACAGACGGGTACAATTCCAACAGATTCTAACCATTGAATGTAATGGGTGGATTTTTGTTTTGGCATTTCAAGGATGGCCATCATTTCTTTTAATGGATACTTTAATGGTGATGTTTGACAAGTCTATAATACTCTAGCCATTGTTGATATTTAGATTTACCCATTTGATCTAAATAATTTCCACAATAAATAGGATACTCAAACATAATATGGAAGAAATTAGATATCAACGAAATAAACTCAAAATGAATTTACAAAGATTGGAAGAAAGAAGTCAGCAAAATCGTTTGTTGACATCCATTGTACAAGATTACAAAACATATGAAAAACATATGCAAGATCAAGATGAAGCGCATTATCGTCAATTGGTATTCCTACAAAATTATTTAGAAGATATCATGGAATCAAATCAATTGTCGGAATCGGGATTGAATCAATTAGATTATGAACACAATCGTATTTTGAAACAATTGGATAAAGTAAAGGAAATTACCGACGAACGGACTTTTTCTTAGGTTTACGTTTTGGTGTTTTACGTTTTGGGGTCCATCCACCGTCCATTCCTTCTTCGGCGTTTTCTGGTGGAAAAAATTCTTCCTCCTCTGTAGGACGCCGTGGAGGGGATCCAAACCTAAAAGGACCGCTCAATGCACCTAATACACCAGGGACTGCGACTGAGGAGGATGCTAAGGGTCTTGGCGCCCGTGGTCCAGGAGTTACATAGGCAGGGGGTGCACGTGCAAACCGTTGCATGTTTTCTTGTGTATCGAACCGTAAATTGGGTGCCTGTCTTGCAAGTGTTCCTGTAACATCTCCTACATCATTTTCATCCAACAAAGGATTTTCTAAATTTCCAATTTCTGTGGTTAATGCTGCAATTTCTCTATTTAAATCCACTACCGCAGCGGCAGAAGCAGGACCGGGTGGTGCATTGGCCACGACAACCGCACATTCTCTTAATCGTGCAAGAATGAGATTGATTTCATTGTACACTCGTACTTTGAAGGCCTCTTCATTGGCAAGTCTTGCCCTTACCGCTCCTTGTAAACGACCGATAGTTGCATTCAATGCTGCTTGACTCATATTCTATCATTAGATTTCTTCCCAATTGGGATCCATTGCATTGAGGCTTGTTTCTTGAGTGGTTCCAATTTCGTGATACTCATCCAATACGGTGGTATCTCCTATAGTTTGACCCATGGGATCCATTCCTGGATATGAATTTTTATTGTAAGGAGGATCATCTCTGGACGCATCCGTTAACTTGAGTGGTGGTGGCTTTACATGATACACGGTTTCATTTTGTGTATTGTATCCTTTTTGCATGTACAATAGAGGACATTCTATACCTTGTGATTTTTGCCATTCTACAAATTGCGTATATTCATCTAAATTGTGAAAAATAATTGGATTCACACCAGGTATATCGGCTAAATTTGTATTCTTTAACCATAATTCATTCCCATGATCAATCAGTACATTGGGACAACGAGGTTTGAATCCTTCTTGAAGTGCGTAAGAAGATTGCGTTAAACAAAAGTATAGACCGATAAGAAAAAGAAAAAGAATAAGCCACAACATTATACTATGTCCTTATTTTTTTAGAAGGATATAGTATGATTTCAATTCATCGAGAAGAGGATTTACATCAATTGGCACATTTAGCAAATAAAAAGAATATTCTTGCACGATTTGTGATGAATGGTTGTCATTGGTGTGAAGAATCTCAGCCAGAATGGAATTCGTTTACTTCCAGATATTCAGGAAATGTAGCATTGGCTGAAATTGAATCTTCCTTTTTAGAACATTTTCAACAAAGTATGGCGAATCGAGATCCCATTCCGGTCAATGGGTTTCCTACCATTGTATTGATTCGTTCGTCCAGAGTGATACCCGTTCCTTCTTTACAAAAAATAAAACGAAAACTAATCCAACCCAAAAGCAACAAAACAAACAACCCTAACAAAACAAACAAACCCAACAAAAGCAACAAAACAAACAAACCTAACAAAACAAACAAACCCAACAAAAGCAACAAAACAAACAAACCTAACAAAACAAACAAAATAAACAAAACAAAGAAAAACAAAAAAACAAAAACAGCATAGATACAAATAGAGGTAAATCAGTAATGCAAAAACGAATGGCACGCGAATTAAAAGAATTACCCGGTACATTAGTCGACAATATGTACACGATTCGACCAAATGTAGTCTTTCTTTTACCGAAGCAGTATCCATTTTCAGCCCCTACGTTACAAATTTATTCGAAAGATCACATTTCTTCTTTAGCAAAAGTATATAGTAAATATCTTTCTTTTATCAAACGATATCACATTCCCATAGAATGTATCTGTTGTTTTTCCGTTACATGTATGTGGTCACCTTGTCATACATGTAAACACGTATACGATGAATATGTCTCTTATACGTCCATGTTGAGACAAATCATCACAACAGACTATTTTTTAAAACGGACACCCTTTGATGAACTTATCCATACTCATATTGTATCTTATTTATGGTAATTTTTTTCGTAGTTTAATGCATGTCATGGGGTCCACCAACTTGGTTATTTTTACATTGTTTAGCTGAAAAAATAAATCCATCGCATTATCTACTGGTCAAAGATACCCTATGGGGATTTATCAAAGAATTATGTAGTACATTACCTTGTCCCGATTGTTCTTCTCATGCGACCACTTATCTATCCAAGATACCTACACCACCCTCTAAATTTCACCTGGTACAGGCCTTGTATCAATTTCATAATACAGTGAATCAAAATACAAATAAATCACCGTTTCCCATGGAAGGGTTACTTCAATACAAGGCAGTACCTTTGCTCCTTGCTTATTCCTTGTACAAAAAAACACTGCATCAACCTTACAATCCAAAATTAATGATGCATAAAATGAGAAGTAAACAGTTTATTTTCAAGTTTCAAACATGGTTACAACAACAACAATTATTGCAAACGTAACAATTGACTCCAAAAGGATTGTTGTTTCTTTTGATTTACCTTTTCTTCTTGTAACAATCGAAAGGCTCTTTCAGTAGCCAATCGGCTTTCTTCTTCTTCTTGACGTGACAATAGTTCTTCTGCTTGTTCACGTTGTAAAGGAATAATTTGTTTACTTCGGTCATGTTTTAATTCTTCCACGGTAGAAAACCCTCGACGATAATCTGCTTCACTTACTCCAATGACCGAGTCTACTGTATACACACTTTTCAAATCACTATAATGAGGTGTATTGGCTGCATCAATGGTGGATACGACCATAGACCGACTTTGTTTTTTTCGTTCTTCAAAGGATTGATCCAAATCTTCATTCGATTTCAACCAATCCCCGTAACCATCTTCTTCTTTCAAGTAGAGGGTTTCAAACAAGGTATTGAATTCTTTTAAAAAAGAGCTATTGGCACTGAATCGTTCGGCGAGTAGTCGTTTGTCGGTTTCTTCCATGCTTTGTAAAATAGTTTCAAAGGATTGTGTTTCATACATGTTTGCTTGGGCTTTTCGTTTAAAAGAATGTACGGAAGTCAACAGAGAATACGCCTTGTGAAAAAAAAGAAAATATTCCTTGTCTAACCCAGACTTGTCTGGATGTACGGCAACGACTCTTTTCCTTGCTTCTTTTAAATCTGCTTCCGTAAATTGTTCTGGTAATTTGAATAATTTCAATAAATCTTCCAAAGAATAATGATCCAGATTTAAATCCATACTTTTATAAAGATTTATTTTTTGAACTCTTTTTTGAAACTATACCATGCCGTTATCGTATACCTATTTTTGTCTACACAAACGGGTGATACAAAATGTTCCATACCATGTTCAGGATCCAAATAAAAAATAGTAGCGTTTCCTGCAACAGGAGAAATACTTTTGACGATTACATCTTTTTCACAAAAATGTAAAATTCCACCATAGACAGGGGACCAATCACTCAGTGAAAAGGTGACCGCGATGTCACCCTTTTTAATATCTTGATGTATACTTAGGAAATCATCCTTGCTGTAACAACTGAGAAACACTTCATTGGCAGAAAGAGGTTCTCCTACAATACTGGATAAAAAATCAGTGACTTCTTCACTTCGAACGGTATGATCTAATTTACAAGCGATACACTTACATACTTCATAATGATCATTGATGGTACGTTTGAAACGATAACAAAAGTGTTTATCCACCAAATGTTGTTTGCATTCTTCAAAACGGGTAGCCAGTATAGAATCTTGGATAGAATAATACTTGGGTTTCCATGTATGTTCATTCGGCATAATGGCATACATCCACCATGGAAATTCTTGTAATTCTTTTTGAATCGTAGACAAGACCATTGGTGAAATACAAGGTATACAAACCATTTTATCTTTTTGATACATATCGCGATAACTCGATACATCCATTTTTTGAAGAAAAGATATTTTTTTACTGTATTCATTGCGTAGTAATTCAACTATTTTTGGCGCACCAATCACTTTGGTAGCATGAACCATCATCCATATCATGGTAATCACACGTACAATGGGGTCACATTCTTGTACCTGTAGAGTTGGATTCTTGTGATACATTGCATCGTCTGTAAATACGTAGCAATCGGTCTCGTCAATCGTAGTAAGGGTGGGTACATAGACAACTATTTCTGCATGTATTATTTTTTCTTTGATACGAGGAATGGGTTGAAATATTTTTTTAAGAATCTTACGATATTCTTCTTTTGTTTTTTCTTCCAAGGATGTATTTGGAAATAAATCTGGCCATACGGCGATACAATCTTGTTTAGAAACAATGGGAATGAAAGATAAATAAGAATTCCAATCTATGGTATAATCTTCGCGTGTAAAACAAAATTGGGTTAAATTTTGTTCTGCATAAGCGTAAGCAATCATAATGTCATGCACAAGATCTTTGAATGAACCACGTAAAGGAAAACCATACATAAAGAAAAGGAGAACAATGTATTTAAGCTTAAAAATCACGTTTACAATGCTTCAAGAGAACCTTTACATCTTGTAATAGAATCGCTAAATCATCGATACGATCCTTGTCCATGGTATCTTGAATTTTGCACTCAATGTGATCATGTAGTCGTTGTACACTGCGTACGTAGACGAGTACTTTTTCGTGCATGCCTTTACTTTTGGCAAGAACCATCCAGCCAAGTTTTTCAAATTCTGCTTTGAACCATTGATGAAGGCCTACGTAGGTGGCTTGATGCTTGCAACTTTTCCTAGATCTGGTTTTCATACTTTAATACTATATTTTAAGCGGAAGGCTCAACGGGGGCTTCAGGGGCAGGGTCTACAGGTGCCTCGGGAGCAGCCTCGGGAGCGGCCTCGGGAG
>Ga0208502_1000133_pt1 | contig 7818 bp, 9 predicted proteins | sample CryBogCBE18Jul07_FD_184579 | JGI IMG/M metagenome (GOLD analysis project Ga0208502, IMG submission 184579) | Freshwater microbial communities from Crystal Bog, Wisconsin, USA - CBE18Jul07 (SPAdes) | ecosystem: Environmental > Aquatic > Freshwater > Lake | place: Crystal Bog, Wisconsin, USA... | reverse complement strand
CGAGACCAGCGATGCGTTGAACATCACTGGCTCAACGCCGAGTTCCTTGGTTATGATGTCCTTGTCCTTCTTCGGCATGGAGGCCACATTCTCCAACACGAACCACTTGGGCTTGGCCGCCTTCCACACGCGAACCCATTCCCAGAACAGAGAGGACTGATCGCCTTCCAGACCCTGTCTGTTCTTCTTCGCGATGCTGAGATCGGTACAAGGACTTCCGCCAATCACAAGGTCATACTCTCCCTCCGTCGGTTTGCACTCACGCACATCGCCGTAGTGAATGATGTCGGGGTGATTCTTCTTGGCAACAGCAACAGCGTGTTTGTCAATCTCATATGCGGTATAGGAGGTGATGGGTATACCTGCCTTCTCCAACGCAACCTTCGCACAACTAATACCATCAAACAGTGAGAGAACTCGCATTGTTATACAAATACATTCATTTTATGCTGGTGGCGACGGTGTCATTGACACTTGCGGTTCCGCAAAGATGTGGATTTCGTTCAGGCCGTTGGCTTCCTCGGGTCGAGCGACATTGTGTTCGCGGTAGTTGGCCTTGAAGAAGGCGATGCTCTCGGGTGGTAAGGGTGGGCTGACTTCTGCAAGGCGATCCACATCGTCCTTCACCTTCTTCAACAGGTCGTGTGCAGTCATTCGTTCATCGCGTGGCAGGGACAATTCAATCGTGAGGAAGCGGTAGGACTTGGCATACTGAATGGCCGCGATGCGATGACCCTCCTGCCGCTTGGACCATGCGAAGTACGAACCGACAGTGTTGAGGACGGATACAAAAAGAGATGACACGCCCAACACGACGGGTGTATACGACCACCCCTGAAAGATTTGTGCCGAGCCGACGGACAAGAACCCAGTGACTGCGGAGAGGACAATCACCGGTAATTCCAACTTGGTCTTGCGGTCGCCAAACAACCTCTCCGCGTGTCCGTGCAGAATCGCGAGGCACTGACTTCGTTCGCCGACATGCTTGAAGTACTGCTCCAAATCAACAGACCAATGAACCTCTGACGAGATGGTCTCGCTCATTTATTTTCAGGGGGTATTAGACCCGCTGCTGTTGTCCAGCACCTCCTTAATCAGGCGCTCACGCTTGACAAACAGCTGGAAGACCTGTTCCATCATGGCCTCGTAAACCTGAATCGCGGACTCGCCGACGATGTTGCCCGTATGCAGCAGGCGGTTGGTTGCCTCAATACGCTCCTTCAAGGACATGATCTCTACTCGGAGAATCTCAATCTCGTCGTTAAGGGGAAGCGGGGTCATCGTGAGTGGCATTTGTATTGACTCAACACTTTTCGTTTTGGTCGTTGAACTCTATTCTGTGGTAAAGAGAAATGGACGACTATCAGCGTTTCCTTGCCGGTTCCGACAACATCGTTTCCACTGTGAACATCGACTGGGAGAAGGACGAGGTGAAACTGCACGGGAGTAAGCGTCTGAATCAAGAGACGGTTGCGTTTCGCAACTCGCTTCGTGAGTCAGCGATCGGGCTTATCCAGTCGGGGAAGGTTGACATGGGAAAAGGGAAGCGCGTCGTGGCCGAGAGTCAGGGATTCCCGGGTCGTGGGTTCTGTGCGTACCTGTGCCGCCGCATCACGAAGGTAGACGACTACTTTGTGGTCTTTGGCGACATTGCAGAGGACAAGATGATCGCGGCCATCAACGCGTACGGGCGCGAGGTCGGTATGGAGGAGGACTTGGTGAACAAGGGGAAGGTCATTGCTTCTTCATGAGGTGGGTTTGGAGGGAGAGCAGGTGCCTAATCCAGAACGTGTCGTCCCAAGTGAACGTGCCTCCCCGCTGCCAGATGTGGAGCATGGAGGGAGGGCAGTAGTCCACCGTGCCGTCGCGTTCACACTTAGATCCCACCAAGACCCATCCTGCCTTCTCGAACAGCGGTCCGATGTGGGGATACACGGGCGAGATGACGATGGGGCACTCTGCTTCCGTGAACTTCTGTGTGAGGTGCTGGATGAGGTGAACTGCGTGTCCGCGGTGGCGGACGCTGGGCATCGTGAGGATGCGGTCAATCTTGTTGCGTCTGAGTATCGCGACGGACAGCAACTTATCACTCTCGTCGTAGGAGCAATACATCCCCTTCACTAGCTCGTCGGCATTCGCCACCCTGCCTTGGTCTCGTGCGAACTTCAACTCTGTCATGAAGTCGGGGAGGTCGGGCTCAATGAGGCGGAGGGAGGTGTAGAGAATCTCCGTCTTGGTCTTGGTCGTCTTGAAGTGAAGAACCTCTGCGAAGGAGTAGTAGCGGTAGTGGTAGGTCATTTTGGTCTCGGGCACTCTCGGTCTGTCCATGGTGGTCACGAATCCGTTTTCTGGATCCGACGGGTCACCAGTTGAATCCTCGCCTGTGCCAGTCAACGCAGAAGTGAGTGCCTGGGAGGGGCTTGTGCTGACCATGGCACATATGTCCAGGCAGGTCAACGTATACCCACCCGCCCCATCCATGATACTCGCGCTTCAACTTCGTCAACTCCAAGTTGTGTGCTTGAATGTGGTATTCCGTCTTGGTCTCATCGGGTCCCACAGAGCGGCGGACGTGATACTTGTATCCATCCATGTAGAACTCAATGCGCGTATCTTGGAAGTCGGGCGGTATGGGGTGCTCCGAGATCCTATCAAGGCAGATGCGAACCGCATGTTCCTTCTGAACCTTTGTCATCTTGGGCGGCGCTGGGCAGTCGTATACGGGCTTTGCGAAGACACACGCCTCCCTGACGTTTTGAGGTGCGTTGTGTTTGATGAGGAATTCGCCGAATGACTCATAGTCGGCGGATAGGCGGCTGAACCCAACGCTGCGTATGTAGTCGTTGACGACGGGGGAGTGGCGGCGGATCCACGGGTAGAACTTGCCCATTGACGTCATTGTGCTTACCTATTCCTTACCAAGACGCGTATCCGTTTTCTACTATCAAAAGTGGATTTGTGAGTGGTAGGCAAGGTAGGGTCAGTTTGTCTGCAGAAACCTATTCCCCTATACCCTGACACGGGGTGATGCTATTCGCCTTGTTGAACATCACCATAGCAACACTTATACCATACCTAAACCTACTAACCTACCAACCTACCATACTGGGTACACTATAAGAAAAGGGTAAGGAGGTAGGTAGGTAGGTAGGTAGGTTTACTTTTGAACATTTTGGGAGAGGTGGTTTGACATGTTGAACACTACATGCCTGAGTAGTCCTATGAGAGAGAATACTTATGGCCGCGAGTTCCTACCCTACTCGCCTACCGCCTCTCGGACACCCCACCTGACCTGCGTGTTCTTCTTGCCGACCTTCTTCTGACCTGCTTTCAAACCAAACGCATCCAGTCGGCGGCACAAGTCCATCTTGCCACCCTCGTACCCACGAGCCTCCATGTGCTTCTTGATGTCCTCGTATGCCACACTGTCTCCGTTGACCCCCGTCTTACCCGTAATCTCGTAAGCCTCCTCAAACACCTCCTTGAAGTTGAACTGCGGCACAAGGTCTTGGGAAGCCTCCTTCTCACGCTGAGACAGAGGCGGCTCAACATGGCCACCCTTTGCCCACTCATCGTAGGTGTCCACCATTACCCAGAACAGAGCCTCAGCACTCGCCTGTTCACGGAAGAAGTCGACGCGGCCGCGGTCCATCTTACGCTCGTGAGCCTCCGTCGGCTCGTTGACATACGCATGTGACCACTTGACCGAGCGGATGCGGTTCTTCATTGCATCGTCGGGCGGTTCAAACTCGGGGAAGCCCTGAGCAAACATAATCACTGTCGCCTTGTTGATGAGCGACACCTCGTTGCCATACAGTGGACGGGCTTTGATCGGGTCAGTACCGCCAGAGGTAATCAACTTGAACTTGTTCGCATCAATCCGTACGGGCTGCCGCTTCGCAGCGTCCTTCATCAACTTGATTTCGCTACTGAACGCAAACCGTCTGTTGATAAACGCAAGTGTGAATGTGTTCTCCCGGGCATCCTCACCATCATACCCCTTGGCCAGAAGCGAGTTGCCACCGAAATGTCCGACATAGTCGCCGAATGCGGTCGAGAACGCCACATCCGTCGCACCCTTACCCGAGTTGCCCCACCCGTCTCCAAGTAAAGCCATCTTCCTCAGGAAGTCGCCGATTGTTGCACGCATCAGCGTGTGCCTCAGCGTATCCGCATCCTCCTGATGTTCAAACGGCTCGTCGCCCTTCCCAACACCAAACAACCGAACACGGACAAGAGCAATCCGTTCCTCATCGCGCTTTGGAAACCTGAACGGCATGGCGTAGTGGAAGACGATGTTCTGGTCAAACTCCGTACTGAACTCACCCGTCTTGAAGTCGTAGATGCCGTCGGGAAACAGCAACTTGCCAATATCACTGGTGATGCGAGACTGGAAGTATCCGTTCTGCTTTTCAAGGACAGACGGCAACTTCTCAATCAGAGCGTTCGTGCGAGACACAGACCCCGAGTAGTCGTAGGTCTTGATGCCCATTGCACCCTGCTGCTTGAAGATTAACTTACCGTTCTGCTTGGTGATGGCTCGTTTGAGATCAGACACATCGCTGCTCCAAATCCCCGTGTCCCTACTGAACACCCACACATGACCTGAATCCAGTACGAGGCGGTTTCCCATCTGCTCAGCAAATCGAGAAGCGGCCCAACTGTCGCTAATCGTGATGTTGGGGTCAATCAGGCTGTCATCCTTCTTGACAGCGTAGTCGTGCTTGAACGACTTCGCAATAAGATGAATGTTGTGTCCAGTATTGTTCAGAACATACGCCTCAGCACCCCGCAGATGCTCCTCAGGAAATGCCTCCTCCTCGTTTGCCTTCTCAATCGCACAGCCGTCGTGGATATAGACGCTGACCGTCCTGCCGACGGACTTCATATATTCGTCCAAAGCCAACAGACACTTCCTTTCCTCCGTTTGAAGAACCAGAGCCAGAAGCGAATACTTCGGGTTCGTCTTCTTGGTCAACTTCCGCAGATGCGAGAACTTACCCCAGCACATATCAGCGATGGCAACAATCTCGGACTTGATGCGGTTCAGCAGCGCCAGATCGCCCTTCGGCTGCTCACTCTCGTCCTCGTAGAACTCGTGGTAGAGTTTGATGTTGCCGCCATACAGAGCCTTCAAGAAGAGCGTCTTGGCGTTCCTGCGGTTCTCGCAGACCTTTGCCAGTTCCTCATCACGGTGGTCAATGTAGTGCTGGATTGCAGGAGTAGGAAGGTTGCCCCAGTCCTTTGCCAACTTGACCATCAGCCAGTAGTGAGCATTCTCCATGTCAATGTCCCAGTTGTAACGACAGAGGAGAGGGTTGCGGATGTCAAACGGGAAGCCTTGCAGACCGCTCATCTGCCGTACATACAGACGACCCACCTGATGCTGACGATGGCTCTCAGGGAACTCGTAGATGACCTCCTTGTAGGACGACGACTTCCTGCCCTTGTGGTACTCCCCAAGATTTCGGAGATACTTGTGTGCAAAGTCCTTGTCGTTGCGGATCACCTCCATAATCTCAGCGTCATACTTCTCGGTCTTCCTGATGACCAAGTCAGTGTTGACAACCTGTTGGGTGAGTGTCTGCGTAGCCATTGTCTTCAGATGGGAGAATAATCCCAACAGGGGGGCGATTCCGTTTTCTATGGAGGAATGTAGATTCAGTAAATGCCGACCTACTACGAGGAGCATAAGGACGAGCGTAAGGCGTACCAGATAAAGTATAGGGAGATAAACCTCGATGAAGTCCGCCGTAAGGACTTGGCCCGGAAGCGCAAGAAGAAGCAGCCAGATGTCTTCCTGATTGAAAAGAATGTGCGTGTGGCAATCACCGACCCCCTGTGTGCAGGTACAGAGCCGCCAGCTGCCGCTTCGCCACGGCCAGAGTCATCGGCGCATGACTGAACTTGCGTCCAGTTTCCTTGTTGATGACCCAGTAGAGATTCAGACCAGCGGCTTTCTTCAACTCGTAGGGCATTTAACATAGGACGCGTTTATTTCAAATCCGATCCACCTACGACCCATCTTCTCACACGCGCGTCCACCCTTGATTTTCTTTGCGGTCAGCAGGGCGAATGATGATTTCGCTTGATTTCTTCTTAGCGTTCATAGACCACGCCCACTCAACGCTTTCAATCTCGCAGTCAGCATACAACTCACGAATGCGCGGAGTGTCGTTGTAGGACATGAACCAGTTTGTTCGCCCCTTCAATGTCCGTGCAAGACGCTCGTGGTCAAATGGCGCAGACAAATACAGGTTTGGTTGGTCGTAGGGCGGATCAAGGTAGGTCAGTGTGTCTGTGTGAGCATCAAGGAACTGCTCGTAGTCCATGTTGCTGAACTCGATGTTGACAAGGTCAAGTGCCTTGATACAGGACTCTGTGAACCGAACCCCACTGAACCCGCCCGTCATACACCCAGAGAAGCAAGCGCGGTTGACCACGAAGAACTTGGCCGCTCGTTCAATGTCCGTACCATCGTTCATTGTGCGCTTGGCATTCAAGTAGGCGTTCTTTGTGATAGGCAGATATGCCCTGACGAGAGGTAAGCATTCTCGTTGATGCTTGAAGTAGTTGATGAGTGGCTCGTAGACATCGTTGGAGAAGACCTTGATGCCCTTATGTGCCAAGTGCATCTCGAACGACGACCCACCGGTGAACGCAGACGCAAGTGTAGTTGTGCCGTCAGGTACATAGCGTTCAAGAAGTTTGATGGCGCGTTGCTTACCGCCTGCGTATCGCAACATTATATTCAGGTAAGGTTAGTTTCCATGGGCGTGAGCGACCATCGGAAGATCTATGACCACAATGTCATCAATACGCTTGTTCGCGATGTCCACATACTCCTTATGTAACTCAAAGCCCCTGAATACTCGGTTCAGGTTCTTACAAGCCACACCTGTTGTGCCTGTTCCTGCGAAGATGTCAAGCACAAGGTCGCCCTCGTTGGACGCACCCTTGATGAAGTACTCAACCAACGGCACAGGGAAGACGGCTACATGCGTGTCTGCGATACGCTTGGTCTCACTGCTAATGGTGACGAGTGTAGGCGGCAAGGCACCCTTCTCATTGGGTTGCCACTCCTTTACCTCTTCTGTCTCCCCATCACGAACGAAGCGGTCCTTGATTGGCTTCTTCATACGCTTGATAGACACCTCGGAATACGGAACACGCATCTCATCAATCTTGAAGGTGAAGTCCTTGCTCTTGACGAACCAGAAGACAAACTCAACCCGGTCGCCAAAGCGTCGTGCGTTAGGCAGACCCTTCATCTTGTTCCAGAAGAGCCGCTCAAACATCTTCAACCCTGTCTGCTTATGTATCTCGCTGATGAGGTCAAACACATAGGGATGCCTGAACCGGTCAACCACTCGGTCGTTGATGTTGAGAATGAAGGACCCACTGCGTTTCATGACACGCTCAACCTCCTTGATGAACGGCATGAACCACTCGACATACTTGTCAGGGTGTACGCCTGAATCACCTATGTAGGTCTTCATATCCGAATACGGCGGAGAGGTGATGATGAGGTCAACGCTGTTGGAAGCCGTCGTGCGTAAGAGGTCAAGTGCGTTGCCGTGTTCCATCTTGATATGTTGCTAGGTTAGTTTCTGTGGATGGGACGGCATCCGTTTTCTACGAACGAACATGTTTGAGATGAATGTATCAGATGCTTACCTATTTTGGTAAGGCGAACGCAAATCCATTTTGGACGCACGAGCCGACGGAGTACCAAAGAGAAAACTAACTCCGAATCCTGTTTTCTGGCGGCATCAGAGAAAACTAACTCCAAAAGTTTTCTCGGAATGGAATGTCCCC
>Ga0208502_1000126_pt1 | contig 8061 bp, 1 predicted proteins | sample CryBogCBE18Jul07_FD_184579 | JGI IMG/M metagenome (GOLD analysis project Ga0208502, IMG submission 184579) | Freshwater microbial communities from Crystal Bog, Wisconsin, USA - CBE18Jul07 (SPAdes) | ecosystem: Environmental > Aquatic > Freshwater > Lake | place: Crystal Bog, Wisconsin, USA... | reverse complement strand
CCTGTAGCGCCGGTGTATCCAGTGTAACCTGTCGAACCCGTCGCTCCTTTAACGTTTACAAGTTCAACTACACTGATAGTAGGACCTCCTACTTCTCCAAATTGGGTAGTTCCCGTTACATATATGATACCCAATGCATAAGTGTATGTTCCCGCAGGAGGAGTATCAATAACTTGGAGCGCATAAGGATCGTTTTCATTTCCTGCTGATGACTCAAAATTTACACAGTTTCCAATTGCCGTTGATCCACGGAAAAGACGTAGAATACCCCATCCTCCATTAGTCAATGGATTCGCATCTCCACACGCAATAACCTGAACTGGATTTCCAGATGTTGTGATTGTCGTACTAACAATCGTGAATGAATTTTTTGTTACGTCAGATGAGTTTCCAGTACTTCCAGATATAGAAATTGAAACGGCAACATTTTGTGAATAATTGAGAGCTCCTAATGTTACGGACGGTCCAGTTGGACCAATTGGACCAGTGTATCCAGTATATCCCGTAACTCCGGTATATCCTGTATAACCTGTAGCGCCAGTGTAGCCAGTTACTCCAGTATAACCAGTATAACCCGTGTAACCTGTAGCGCCAGTGTAGCCAGTGTATCCCGTAACTCCGGTATATCCTGTGTAACCTGTAGCGCCAGTGTATCCAGTGTATCCTGTGACACCAGTGTATCCCGTGTACCCTGTAGCACCAGTATAACCAGTGTATCCAGTTACTCCAGTGTAACCAGTGTATCCCGTAACTCCAGTGTAGCCAGTGTATCCCGTAGAACCAGTGTATCCAGTGTAACCTGTAACTCCGGTATAACCTGTGTAACCTGTAGCACCAGTGTAGCCAGTGTATCCCGTAACTCCTGTATAACCTGTGTAACCTGTGTAACCTGTAGCGCCAGTGTATCCCGTAACTCCAGTATGGCCAGTATATCCTGTAGCTCCTTGGATTCCAGTGTATCCAGTGTATCCGGTTACTCCGGTATATCCTGTGTAACCTGTGGCGCCAGTGTAGCCAGTGTATCCAGTAACTCCAGTGTAACCAGTGTAACCTGTAGCGCCAGTGTATCCGGTGTAACCCGTAACTCCAGTGTAACCCGTGTAACCTGTAGCGCCAGTGTATCCAGTGTAACCTGTGACTCCAGTGTAACCAGTGTAACCTGTAGCGCCAGTGTATCCGGTGTATCCGGTTACTCCAGTGTAACCCGTGTAACCTGTAGCGCCAGTGTATCCGGTGTAACCCGTAACTCCAGTGTAACCCGTGTAACCTGTAGCGCCAGTGTATCCGGTGTAACCCGTAACTCCAGTGTAACCCGTGTAACCTGTAGCGCCAGTGTATCCAGTGTATCCAGTAACTCCAGTGTAACCCGTGTAACCTGTAGCGCCAGTGTATCCAGTGTAACCCGTGACTCCAGTGTAACCCGTGTAACCTGTAGCGCCAGTGTATCCGGTGTAACCCGTAACTCCAGTGTAACCCGTGTAACCTGTAGCGCCAGTGTAACCAGTGTATCCGGTTACTCCAGTGTAACCCGTGTAACCTGTAGCGCCAGTGTATCCAGTGTAACCCGTGACTCCAGTGTAACCCGTGTAACCTGTAGCGCCAGTATAACCTGTATATCCCGTAACTCCAGTGTAACCTGTGTACCCTGTAGCGCCAGTGTAACCAGTGTAACCCGTGACTCCAGTGTAACCAGTGTACCCTGTAGCGCCAGTGTAACCAGTGTATCCCGTAACGCCAGTATAACCAGTGTACCCTGTAGCACCAGTGTAACCAGTGTATCCGGTTACTCCAGTATGGCCAGTATATCCTGTAGCTCCTTGGATTCCAGTGTAACCAGTGTAACCCGTGACTCCAGTATAACCCGTGTAACCTGTGGCGCCAGTGTAGCCAGTGTATCCAGTAACTCCAGTGTAACCTGTGTACCCTGTAGCGCCAGTGTATCCGGTGTAACCTGTGACTCCAGTGTAACCGGTGTAACCTGTAGCGCCAGTGTAACCAGTGTAACCCGTGACTCCAGTGTAACCAGTGTAACCTGTAGCGCCAGTGTATCCGGTGTATCCGGTTACTCCAGTGTAACCCGTGTAACCTGTAGCGCCAGTGTAACCAGTGTATCCAGTAACTCCAGTATAACCTGTGTACCCTGTAGCGCCAGTGTAGCCAGTGTATCCCGTAACTCCGGTATAACCAGTGTAACCTGTAGCGCCAGTGTATCCAGTGTATCCCGTAACTCCAGTGTAACCAGTGTACCCTGTAGCGCCAGTATAACCTGTATATCCCGTAACTCCAGTATAACCAGTGTACCCTGTAGCGCCAGTGTAACCAGTGTATCCAGTAACTCCGGTATAACCAGTGTAACCTGTAGCACCAGTGTAACCAGTGTAACCTGTGACTCCAGTGTAACCGGTGTAACCTGTAGCGCCAGTGTATCCAGTGTATCCCGTAACTCCAGTGTAACCAGTGTAACCTGTAGCGCCAGTGTATCCGGTGTATCCGGTTACTCCAGTGTAACCAGTGTACCCTGTAGCGCCAGTGTAACCAGTGTATCCAGTAACTCCAGTGTAACCTGTGTACCCTGTCGAGCCAGTGTAGCCAGTGTATCCAGTAACTCCGGTATAACCAGTGTAACCTGTAGCGCCAGTATAACCTGTATATCCCGTAACTCCAGTGTAACCTGTGTACCCTGTAGCGCCAGTGTAACCAGTGTAACCCGTGACTCCAGTGTAACCAGTGTACCCTGTAGCGCCAGTGTAACCAGTGTATCCCGTAACGCCAGTGTAACCAGTGTACCCTGTAGCGCCAGTATAACCAGTGTATCCCGTAACGCCAGTATAACCAGTGTACCCTGTAGCACCAGTGTAACCAGTGTAACCCGTGACTCCAGTGTAACCAGTGTACCCTGTAGCACCAGTATATCCAGTGTAACCCGTAACTCCAGTGTAACCAGTGTACCCTGTAGCACCAGTATATCCAGTGTAACCCGTAACTCCAGTGTAACCCGTGTAACCTGTAGCACCAGTGTAGCCAGTGTAACCCGTGACTCCAGTGTAACCAGTGTACCCTGTAGCACCAGTATATCCAGTGTAACCCGTAACTCCAGTGTAACCCGTGTAACCTGTAGCGCCAGTGTAGCCAGTGTATCCGGTTACTCCAGTGTAACCAGTGTAACCTGTAGCGCCAGTGTAGCCAGTGTATCCAGTAACTCCGGTATAACCAGTGTAACCTGTAGCGCCAGTATAACCTGTATATCCCGTAACTCCAGTGTAACCTGTGTACCCTGTAGCGCCAGTGTAACCAGTGTAACCCGTGACTCCAGTGTAACCAGTGTACCCTGTAGCGCCAGTGTAACCAGTGTATCCCGTAACGCCAGTGTAACCAGTGTACCCTGTAGCGCCAGTATAACCAGTGTATCCCGTAACGCCAGTATAACCAGTGTACCCTGTAGCACCAGTGTAACCAGTGTAACCCGTGACTCCAGTGTAACCAGTGTATCCTGTAGCACCAGTATATCCAGTGTAACCCGTGACTCCAGTGTAACCAGTGTAACCTGTAGCGCCAGTGTAACCAGTGTAACCCGTGACTCCGGTATAACCAGTGTATCCTGTAGCACCAGTGTAACCAGTGTAACCCGTGACTCCAGTGTAACCCGTGTAACCTGTAGCGCCAGTGTAGCCAGTGTATCCGGTTACTCCAGTGTAACCCGTGTAACCTGTAGCGCCAGTGTAGCCAGTGTAACCCGTGACTCCAGTATAACCTGTGTACCCTGTATGACCTATCTTACCTGCTGCTCCAGTGTAGCCAGTGTAACCTGTTGCTCCATCTGCACCTGCTAAATTAAAGGTCTGGACGTAATTAGTTGAAGCCTGAAATGACCCTGTTCCTGATAGATAAGTAAGCGCAAGTATGTAATTAACAGGGCTGTATAAATCAACGGATGAGTCAGTGACTTTGTATACCGCAATATCATTCACATCATTTACATTCGTTGTTGTTAGCAATATCCCACCGTACTGAGATAACCAACCACGAATACTAGTAAAAATCGCCGATGTATCTACACCATTGCCGTAATGTGAATACTGAAGTTGAGTTACAGTGTTATAGTTCACTGAAGCGTCAGATACATATGCATTGAACCCGTTCGACACAATAAATGTGGATGAGTACGGGTATGTGATAGTAAGTGGCGTAATTCCAGTTGGACCAATATCTCCTTGAGGGCCTGTATACCCCGTGTACCCTGTATATCCTGTGTATCCAGTATATCCAGTATATCCAGTATATCCTGTATGTCCCGTTGGACCTGTGTATCCGGTCGCTCCCAGCGACGGGCCGGATAACAACTTCCAGTTGGTATTGACCATTATTGTATTCTAATAAGTTTGTTGTTTACTTAAATTTATGCGCCGTAGAAATACATGTTGTCTGTATTACGATCGAAGTAGAAATCGCCTACCTGCACAGTGAATCCCGTTGGACCGTATCCGGTAATACCGATTGACAACTCATCAACTGGCCCATCTCCATCGAATCCAGTTTGTCCAAACTGGGGCATACCGTAACCGTAAAAGATAATCGTTCCACGCTGACCTGTTGGGCCTTGAGCTCCGTTTACTGTGAACGCAATATTGTAGTTCCGTCCGTTTAACATATCACCATTTCCACCACGGTAATTAATCATGTCAAAGTAGAGATAACCACCGGCAAAACTTGTACCCTGCATTCCAGGACTCGGTGGAATAATTGTCTGGAACTCTCCAAAAACTGTTGGATCTGTTGTGTCCGTAATCTGGAAATTCACAGTATTAGTTTCTTTCAAACTCGCTAGGTAAGAAAACAAGGCATACCAATTTGCTCCGCTATTATCGTATTGTGAAATTTGGAAATTATCTAATGTTGAAAATGCTCCAGTAGCTCCATGCTCTAATGCTGGAATCAACCATCCGTTCTGCTCATCATATGGGAGATGCCATGTTCCGGACATCGCACTACCTATCGTAGCTCCAGTAGCTCCAGTAGCTCCAGTAGCACCCAATGATCCCAGCTGGAAGGATAGGATGTACTCGTATCCGTTATTATACCCTCCTCCGGAACCCGAAAGGTATGTAACATCGAACCCATAGTAGTCAGGAGGTGGCGTTGTAGGACCAGCTCCAGTTACTACGCTCGTAAGAGTGAAAATCGCATAATCGGTAGGATCTGATGCGTTAGTAAGTTGGAGCGTCACGTTTCCTCCAGTAGCCTGCCATGCAGTCAGAGCATCGCAAACCGGCTGAGATAAAATTCCAAACCTTGACGTATAATTTACGAAAAAGGCAATGGTATCCGCATACGAACCATTATCAGTATCTACAGTAAATGTTTCCGAAGTAAATGGATTGCTGCTATTGTATAGAGATCTCAGCGTTAACGGTGAGTCAGAACCTACTTGACCTGAAGGGTAGAGTCGGATATTTGTTATTGCCAAATCATTCGTAAATGTGCTCACGTCTGGTAATACAGTTGCTTGAAAGTACAGCGCACCTACTGGGTTGTTTACTGTACTATATACGCTCGCACCATTCTGGAAAAATGTAACTGTGTCTTTATTTGCGAAAATTGAGAACGTATCTCCTGCCGCCCATTCTCCAGAATAGTAACCGCTTGAGTTATCGCTAGCGCATTGAAAGGCATTAGTTCCAGAAATATTAAAGGTGTACAGATATGTGTAACTAGCCGTATAATTAGACAATCCTATCAGAATTGTGTCGTATACATAAGTGAAATTAGAAGGAACTGTGAACTGTAAATACACCGACTCGTTTCTCGAATCAAATCTTTCAAGCGTACTGGCAAAATCCGTATACGCTGCTCCTCCGGCAAGGAATGTCAGAGATGTAGGCGACGTAATATTTACGTACTCAGTCGACGATACAAGCGTAGAAAATGTGGCACCTATTGCTCCTGTAGGACCTGTGTCACCAGTATTACCTGTGTCACCAGTATTACCCATAGGACCAGGCTCACCCGTATCACCTTTGTCGCCCTTATCTCCCATATCACCCTTGTCGCCCTTATCTCCAGTAGCTCCTCTAGGGCCTACAGCACCCGTAGGATAGAACCGGATATTGTTTACTATTGCGGGGGTAGTCAAAGAACCACCGTTGGTACTAGCAAAGAAGTAAAATTGGTCTGTTCCGGGAAGATTTGTTGTGGAGTACACAAGAATTCCATTCTGGTACATGTATGCCGCAGTCGTACTCAGGTAAATTGATAATATGTCTCCCAGATTCCAAGTTGTCGTAATGGAACCGTCGTAATCCGACCCGACATTCATCGATCCGCCTCCTGAAACGTTGAAATAGTACAGTAGACTATCGTAATTGACGCCATACAAGCCCAACGTAATACCGTCTGCCGCATTAAGTTGCGATACTTGGAATTGTAAGTACAGTCCCTCATTTGTTCCATCAAGTTGCTCAGAAGTATTGGCAAGAGTACCATATGATCCAGCAGAGGCCGTGAACGATGTTGGAGTAGTAATAGTTACGTCCGAGTTTAAGGTAAAAAGGGTTGTGAAGGTGGACCCAATAGCTCCAGTGGCTCCAGTGGCTCCAGTAGAACCACGAGCTACTGTTTGGAACGAAAAAGTGTAAGTGCGATATGATGTAAATGACCCTCCTGTAGATCCAGACACGTATGTGGCGTTAAAATCATAATATCCACCTTCATCTACCAATACTGATGAAACGTTGTATATTGCCGTAACAGTCGGATCTGCCACATCTGTTACCTGTAACGTAATACTTGCTCCCGAAGTCTGCCACCCAATAAGAGAATCAAAGAATGGGTTTGCAGGTACTCCTAACATAGCTTGGTACGCAAACTGGAAATAGTTTACCTGATTAAAGTTCGAACCAGAACCATCGTATCCAAACAACTCATCCGCGATACCCGAATTTGAACATATATACCGAAGTGTCGAAGGTCCATCGTGACCTACTTTCCCAGAAGGGTAGAATCTAATATTGTTGAGACTAACTGAATCTATAAGTGAGTTGTCAGAATAGGGAGATGCCTGAAACTGTAAAATGCCAGTTGGGAGATTTGGTGTAGTATGAATCTTGGTTCCGTTCTGATAGAAATTCACGACAGATGTATCGACATAAATAGAAAATGTATCGCCGGGAGACCATGTACCATTTTGACCCGATTGATAATCGTTATATGCCGTAAGATACGATCCATCTCCAACAAGAAAAAACGCAAGCAGGAATAAGTAAGGATATGACGCACCGGGAACAGATTGACCAGATAATGCGGACAGACCTACAGTAATAGCGTCATCGCCATTAAAATATGAAGGAACAGTGAACTGCATGTACACTCCCTCCGACGCAGAATCAAAAGATTCCAGAGTTGTTACACTACTTGACCCGCCTACTGCTCCGGAAAGTAATGTTAACGATGTTGGCGAAACAACTTTCACGCTAGAACCTGATGCCGTTAGTGTTGTGAAAGTGGCACCTGTAGCACCAAGTAAACTAGCGCCATATGACCAAGACGGCATATGTGTTTACATCCTGTAAAGAATTTAACTTACCGGTAAAAATAAAGTATGCTGTCAGTGCTAATATAGAAATCTCCTATTCTAGCCTTGATTGTCGGGAAGCCTGTCCCAGTAAACAATAATGACCCTCGCTTTCCAGTTATATTAACATCATAATAGTTTGTTCCCACCAATGAGTTACCTATATCGGTAATGCTATTGACATCCATTAATCCAGACCCAGAGTCATATGCCGCCACAATTGCTTCAAACCCAAAACCCGTCATACCTAGTTCATTTATGAATATTACTGAATTACCAGGTATGTATGCTAGTCCTGTATCAATTTGAATTCCTGCCAACTCATCACCTTCTTGTGGGTTTGTGGCAAATGTTAATGTCGTCGAAGATCGGAAAGATGCTCCAGCTGGTCCAGTAGGTCCAGTGTGTCCGACCGGTCCACCAGAGGGACCTGTAGGACCTATATCGCCTGTAGGTCCAGTGTAACCAGTATAGCCTGTAACTCCAGTATAGCC
>Ga0208502_1000124_pt1 | contig 8154 bp, 11 predicted proteins | sample CryBogCBE18Jul07_FD_184579 | JGI IMG/M metagenome (GOLD analysis project Ga0208502, IMG submission 184579) | Freshwater microbial communities from Crystal Bog, Wisconsin, USA - CBE18Jul07 (SPAdes) | ecosystem: Environmental > Aquatic > Freshwater > Lake | place: Crystal Bog, Wisconsin, USA... | reverse complement strand
CTGGTGTAACGGGAGCCACAGGAGCTACTGGCGCAACCGGAGCCACTGGTGTAACGGGAGCCACAGGAGCTACTGGCGCAACCGGAGCCACTGGTGCAACAGGAGCCACTGGTGCAACAGGAACCACTGGTGCAACGGGCGCCACTGGTGTAACCGGCCCAACCGGATATGCAGGCGCTACCGGTCCTACAGGAGCTACTGGAGCCACAGGAGCCACTGGTGTAACCGGACCAACTGGATATGCAGGAGCAACCGGCCCTACAGGAGCCACTGGAGCCACGGGTGTAACCGGACCAACTGGACCTACCGGTTATACTGGACCAACTGGTGTAACTGGTCCCACCGGTATTGGTTCGACTGGTAATACGGGAGCCACCGGACCAACAGGAGCCACTGGTGCAACTGGACCTACTGGTGCAACTGGTGCAAGAGGAGCAACCGGATTCACAGGTTATACTGGATATACAGGACCTCAAGGATTCCAAGGTCCACAGGGATTCCAAGGTCCAGCAGGAGGACCTCAGGGTGTACAAGGTCCACAGGGATTCCAGGGACCATCAGGAGGTCCCCAGGGTGTATCAGGCCCACAGGGTTTCCAAGGACCAATAGGACCACAGGGACCATCAGGAGGACCCCAAGGACCAGCAGGACCAGCAGGACCAGCAGGGTCGGCAGGAAATTACCAAAGAGGAGTATTATCATCGCCTTCTACCTCAGGAGTTATTCCATTTACTTCAAATTTTACAGGCACATCTCCCTATGTATTTTTAACAGCAGATACTGGCGTTGGATCCACCACGATTATTATTGTTGCAATAGCAGGTATTAATGGATCTACTGCAGCATGGACTGGTTTCAATTATATTGCAAGTGGTACATGGCCTGCCGGATCTAATTTATATTGGTTTGCGACACAATAATTTTATTCTATTATAGCATGTCAAAAATAAATACTATTGTAACGGATGGAACACTCACCTTTTCAACCACACCAATTGTTCAAACTATATCCACTGATAATTCAACCAAATTAGCATCTACGGCTTATGTAAAAAATACAATTACCTCCACTGTTCTCACTACAAATACAACACAAACCTTATCCAATCAAACCATTACACCAGCCATCAGTGCTACTACTATTGATGCAACTGGAACAATACAATTAGGTCAAGCCACAGATACGACTATTATCATAGGACCTACTGGAACGACGAGTAGCATTTCATTAGCAGGAAATATACAAGGAATTACTTCTAATTTTCCATATTTTTCTACCGGATGTTCGAATACAACAACTTCGTTTGGAACCGCAGTACAGGTTCAAAAATTACACGCCGGTAGAGTTTCCATGACAACCACAGCACAAAATGTAATTTTTCCATATCCTTTTACAAGTACACCAGTGGTTGTCATAGGTCAAACAAATGCGACTACTTTTACACCAAGCAATAGGTGGGTAACGAATACTGGAATTACAGGATTTACGGCAAATGTTGGAACTGCAGGACAAAATATAGATTGGATTGCAGTGGGTACATAATAGTGTACTATATTATGTCTGTAAAAATAAATACAATTACCTCCACTACAGTGACGACATTTACTACAACACCATCCGGTGTTACACCACTATCTACCGATAACAGTACCTTTGCGGCAACGACTTCTTGGGTAAACACATTTATAAATAATTCCAATTTAATACTACTTAGCATAACGAATACAATTACAAATACACTCACCTTTACTGCTACTATTATTACAAATCTTGTAGCAGGTGCATCCTCGGGTGTACCACTATCATTAACGGGATCCACTATTTCTATAGGAAAATCAGGTGGAACAGTTACTTTATTAGGAACAAATCCTTTTGTAACAAATTTCCCTTACATGGTTTCAAGTGGACAAATCGTTCTTTATACTGGAAAAGAAATACAAGCCGGAAATTATACTACTGCTTCCGCTACGATTAATTATCCAAGTCCTTTTCTTACCACTAATAATACAGTAACCATTGCATGTCCTTCTTCAAGTACTACCGGTGGGTCATTTTCCTCATATTATAACACGGTTGCTTTGCGGGCTGGAGCATCCACAAATATGAATTGGATAACCTTTGGCATTTAATCCTACTATAATACATGTCTGTAAAATTAGATAGTATTACAAACACAGTACTACCTTCTTGTAACGTAGGTACAATGAGTTCCAGTGATAATTCAACGTATGCTGCTTCCACCGCCTTTGTACGTAACATGATAAGTTTTTTAAATGTAATTGTAAATAATGCAACCAGTTATACCATAACTGCAGTAAAAACATTTACTTCTTTGTATTTAACCAATGGTATAACGTCAAGTGTGTCGATTGGTCCAACCACTGCGTCTCAAGTAAATGTATTACCAGCTACTTCCACAAGTGCATCTATCCAAGTATTTGGAATTCCCCAATCATTACAACCTGCCATTTCACCAAATGTCTTCACTATACCCATTGTAACCTCCTCCAATACAACATGTAGAATACAATGTGGAATTTATCTTGCACCTACTGCAACGTATTCTATAACATTTCCTCAACCATTTACGGTAGCACCCTATGTGATTTCAAATAGTACAGGTTCAGCCCCAGCTAATCGGGGTGTTTATAACATTACAACGACAGGGTTTCAAATTACATCCAATGTGTCACAAAATCTAAGTTGGGTTGCGGTTGGTTATTAAATCAAATACAATGGTTGTAGCTGATCTGTTTCTATAAAAAAAGACGTATATTCATTCGTTTCTTGTTCACTCTGGTACCATTCTGGATGATTCTTTTCCCACTGTAACACATATTGTTTACGTAATCCATTCGTTGTATCACTCAGTATCGCGCGCGATCTTGCATCCAATTCCCATTTATTTTCTTGCTTGATACAGAGTTGTTGTTGAATGCAATGGATCGGTCTACGAAATACTCCTAATTCTTTTAATTTTTCAATCATAAAAGGTATCATGTTGGGAGACAAAATTTCCAACGTAGAAATAAAATCTTCCCAATTCATAGCATCCTTGTACTGTTCCAAAATAATCGTAATGTGTATCGGTGTAGTCATTTGACTCAACTGTTCTTTTTGTTGTTTAATTTGTTCTTCTTGCACTTGAATGATCGTACGTAAATCCTCATGCAGACGTAAATGTTTCTTGGTTTTAACGTGTCGATTCCAATCCCCTCTTTTTTCACAAGAGAATTTACATACATTACATTGCATACAATAGTGTACTTAAAAACGGTTTAAACTCATTTTGTATACGTTCATAGAGTTCCTTCTTTTTACCTTCCGTCGATATCTCCAACTTTTGTGCCAATTCTTTTAATTCCGTTAATGAATAATGAGACATTGCATACAATGTCTTTTTATCCGGGTACACATGTACATAATCTTTATACCATTCTATCGCATCCGCTGCCTCTACAGGTATTGCATGATGTAGAATGTAGGTGGGTTCTGCATGATCATGGTAACAAATTCGACCATAAATAGTCCAGTGCGGTGCATCCCCAATACGTTTTTTGCACATTTCCATGGTAGGATTCTTCAAAAAGGAAACATTCTCCTCACACAAGGTAAAGATCATTTATCCTCTATACGTACCATGTCTTTAGGTAGTAAAATAGGCATCTTTTAATTCATGTTTCTCCTTCTCATCTATTTCCAGCTGTTTTTCTTGTAAATCTACATATTCTATAAACTTGACAATCCGTTCATGTACATCCGTAGATAAATGACTCAAATTAATAAAAATACCATTCTTATTTTCATCATACGAAATAGAATGATCTTTTACAAGGATGCGGGCAATTTCTACGTGATAATTTTTTTGCATCTTTTCAATCTTATCTTTGATCAAGGTAAGATCCATATCTAAGGTAATACGTTTCTATTTAATAGTTTTAAAAAATTGAATTTCGTTGCCTTGTATAAAAAAAGAATGTTTAAAAGGACGATCCCGAAAACAGTCCCTTCTGCCGTAGAGTTAAAGAAGATCAAAGAAAAAGAACGTGAAGAAAGAATCCTTCAATTAGAAGAAGAAGAAATGGAACGCATAGAAAATGCATCCCATCCAAACATGCCTCTTACCATCGAAGACATTCTTGACTTTGGCTTTGATGGAATCGTTACGGAACGGGCCTTGGAAGACGTCAACGTAGCAATATTGACGCGACTCATACGTGAACGATATCCTCACAAATTTACATAAAAAATTGATATTTATTTCTATTCCATTTTTTATCATGGAAGAACGCATTCAACGTAAAGTAGCATAACTCAAACAATCGCTAACCTCTTCCTTCTTTAAACCATCTCCTACCTACGAAGAATTACGAGAAGAAGCCGTTCGAAAAGTAGAAGAGGAAATTGCCAAAGAAGAAGACCTAAAACAGCGAATACAACAGCAAGAGGAAGAACGTGTCAAATGGATAGAAGCACAAGAAAAACATGCCCGAGAAAAAAAAGAAGAAGAAGAACGTCAATTGGAACAACAAAAAGAAGATCCCGATAAACCACTTACCTTGAAAGATCTTCGTGCTATTCCCGGTTTTTATTATGACGATTACAGGCGCGCGTTGGACGATTTAAACGTAGAAATCTTGAAACGTATCGCGCGCAAGATGTACTCTCACAAATTTGATATAAAAGTAAATTCCTATGGATAAATATGGAAATTATAAGACATTATCCAATTATTAGAAGATACCCGTACCGTTATACGAATGAGGCGTTTGATAAATCTCATGAAATGTACAATGATCCAGTACTAACTGAACATTATAATCAATGGAAAGAAGGAATCAATCCTCGCACCAATAGAAAAATTAAAATAGGAGGAAAAACATATAATTCTATTAAAAATGATTTTATGATTTCTTTTTTAAATTCACGTGGGACATGGTGTAGTGTATTCTATTTAAAATTAATGGAAATAGACCAAGAAAATTACACAGAAGAAACCATCCAATTAAATCATGAAACAGACAAAGAAAATGAAATCATTACCAGTACAATAGAACAAATCAACCGTTTACAAAGTTGGAATGATTATGTAGAGTTTGATGGAATAAAGTATGGATTACAAAAAGTATTGAATGATGTTCATCGTGAAAATGATTGTTTTGGACAAATGGAATATGATAGAGAAAAAGACTATGAATGTAGAGGATGTAGGAATAATCATGTTGGACCATTTCAGTGTTTATGTCATACCTTTACTATAAATAAATGTAACAAATGCGGTTATGAAGAAAAAGAAAATTGATTTCCATTCTACCCCTTTTTTTGTAAAATGGAGAAACGAGTCATCCAGAAAGCGAATGAAAACATGGCCGCATTCAAGCAGCACGTACTGGAGCAACTCAAGCAGGACAGACCTTTGGAAGAAATTGCTCAACAATTAGAAGCTTATGAACCTACCTTGCTGAACCGTGCCGATTTTACGAAACGCAATCGATTGAAGAATAGCATTCCACTCGAAGAACGATGCATCGCGAAAAGTGCCAAGAATGATCAATGTACCCGCCGACGAAAGGAAGGTCATACGTGTTGCGGCACCCACAGTAAGGGTGTTCCGCATGGTCTCATGAGTACAGAAGAAGTCAAAACGTCTCAAAAAGAAATATGGGTAGAAGAAATTCATGGCATTCTCTACTATTTAGATCAAGACAAGCACGTGTACAAGACGGAAGACGTGGAAAAAAAGGTAGTCAATCCAGCCGTCATTGCGACATGGACCAAAGTAGGTAACGAATACACGTTGCATTGGTCTTAACGTACAATCGCCCATCGTAGAAAGTATCGTGGAACATCTACTTCATATCCTGCATACAATCGATGTATTGTATCTCCACTCTTTGCACTTGTAAATCCTTCTCCCCAGTAGGACATGGATGGTCCACCTAATGTTTCGCGAATCAATGCTGCTGTATACTCTCTACTTTCATCTCCAATCGAACATACATATCGTCCATCTTTTTTACGTGGTTCACGTAATGGGGTTGCATCCGGTTTGATTTCTTTCCACCTTGCATTTAATGTATCCATTGTTTCAAACTCTTCCAATATTGATTTTGTTTGAGGTAACTCTACCGGTACAAGATTTTGTATATTTTTTGCAGAAAGCATCGTTGGTGTTGATCGAATCTTACGTCTACCTTTATGAAAGCCTGCACATTGATAAGAAGATGAACCAAATGGATGTTTATAATTTGTTTCATACTCTTCGATCGCTTTGATGGAGGTACGGTAGGGACCTGTTTTATGAACATCTACTATCTCACGCCAGTATCCAGTCATACGGCCAGGTAGCCCTTGTATTTGTACATTATTATCTACTTTTTTTGTGTACAATTCAAATGTTGATCCAATTCGTATTTTCCAAGAATTAGGTATAAGATTTGCTCTTCGAAATAATCCTTTTACAAAAACAACTATATGATTGGTTAGAGGTTTCTTGAATAATTCATCATAATCTTCTTTGGTTAATTTATCCGTAGATGTATGATTTTTGAATAAAATACCTCTACGAACACATGCATCTCTAAGTATAGGTAGACTGGCGGCTTTTACACGAATGATATGTACACGATAATCTTTTTTTGTTGGATCTTGTTCTGGATTACAATGAATACACATACAAGGACGTTCGTACTGGTTTAGAATATCTTCTTGAATCCATCGATCTGCATCCAATGGATAAAACTCTTGTACAATACCTTTTTGCAAGAAATCCACATGACCTACGTAAGAAGGTGGAATGGTCATCACATAGTGTTCATGTAATTCTCCCCATTGATACAAATCATACAATTCTTTCAACATGGTAGCACTGATCACCACGATACGATTATTATTATCTGTCATATGCTTCACATCCAAAATACCTGCTTGCAATAATGTTTCATGAAGTACTTGTCCCTCTTTATCTCCACTATCAATTTCGTCAATGATAATAAGACTATTTTTTATGTTTGTAAGATTTGTTTTGGATAATTTTCCATGATGCATAATTTTATCTTTAAAACACGTTGGCGATTTTTTAATCATATCCCTTTCCCAATCACAATTATTCATACCCGTAATAATTCTTACATTTTCATACGGAATTACAAAATCATCATCTGCATGAGTGGCCATTAATCTAAGAAGTTCAATCATGAATCCATCTGCGCCAACTTTTGTCTTTTTTTGAATACTAACAATACGAAGATTTTTTTCGTAAAAGAGAGAGACAACATAGAAGGCGTCTTCCTTTTGATTTTGAAAGATATATTCTGCAGTTGAAGTAGGATCCTTTTCTAAATATTTTAAATCATTTTCTGCTTTTGCTGAACGATAGGATTGGTCGACATATTCACGACGCGCAGAAATGATAGACATGATTACCTTTTTTTCATACAAAACAAATTCAATTTTTAAAAGATTCCGGTTGTATTTCTACAAAAAAAAGGATTGTTAATCCTCCAGGCAACGTGCCTGTTTTTTATGGTTTATGTAGATCGTCCCTACTATGGGGTTGTAGGGGCTTGCCCCTACTCGTCATCCGAGTCCGCCCAGTTGATCGTCGTCTTGCGCCACGGCGAAGTCTCCGGATTCTCCGGTAACTTCATGTCCATCGTGTTTGATACACGAATGAGTTGGACTTCCTCTTCCATCAGCGCCGCGAAACCGTTCATCGTCTTGATCGTCACCTTAACCGGTGTCACCTTCTCCACCTTTTCCACTCGTGTCGTCACCCACTCGCCTTGTTCCATCGCCTGCTTCGTCGCCTGTCGTTCCTTTCGCTGCTGCTCCTTGATCTGCTTTTGGCGGTCCGTAAGATGTTCCGCCTTGCGTGCTTGGTACGCCGCATTCTGCTTGCGGCGATGCGCGCGGCGCTCCTCCTCGGTCCAGCGAGTAAACGTGTTGGAAGTAGACATGGTTGTATGCAGGGGTAGACGGATTTACATTTCAATTTTTTTAAGACAGCTCAACCGTGCAACGGATCTTTTGCAGAACCCAGGTTCCGCACCTCCTTTGTAGGGGCAAGCCCCTACGACCCCATTATTATCCGGTGAAACGTAGGGTTCTGTCCTACAACCCGATAAATATGTAGCTTCGGGGGTCGTAGGGGC
>Ga0208502_1000120_pt1 | contig 8273 bp, 12 predicted proteins | sample CryBogCBE18Jul07_FD_184579 | JGI IMG/M metagenome (GOLD analysis project Ga0208502, IMG submission 184579) | Freshwater microbial communities from Crystal Bog, Wisconsin, USA - CBE18Jul07 (SPAdes) | ecosystem: Environmental > Aquatic > Freshwater > Lake | place: Crystal Bog, Wisconsin, USA... | reverse complement strand
CATGAAAACCTATAAATCAATCTTTATTTCAGACATACATTTGGGTACTAAAGGCTGTAAAGCTGAATTGCTTTGTGACTTTTTAAAAAATAATACTTGTGAAAATCTTTTCCTAGTAGGCGACATTATTGATGGCTGGAGACTTGAGCGTAGTTATTATTGGCCACAAAGTCATAGTAACGTACTACGTAGAATACTTACAGCAGCCAAACGTGGCACAAATGTAACATATGTTGTGGGCAATCACGATGAAGTCTTACGCAAGATATTGCCCTTTATTAAATCGTTTGGTGACATAGAATTAACTAACAGTGTTATGTATAATGGCATTGACGGTAAACAATACTTGGTTGTACATGGTGATATGTTTGACACAGCAATCGCCAATAAACTTAAATTTTTATATCATTTGGGCGATTGGATATATGACAAACTACTTACACTTAACCACATTGTAAACTATTTTCGAAAACTATTTGGGTACAATTATTGGAGTCTAAGTAAGTATCTAAAAAGTAAAACCAAAGAAGCAGTAAGCTTTATGAGTGATTTTGAAAACCTCATAACCGAATACTGTGTTAAGCGTAAAGCAGATGGTATTATTTGTGGACACATACATCACGCTGAAATTAAAATGATTGATGATATTTGGTACAGTAATACCGGTGACTGGGTCGAAAGTTGTACCGCCCTGTGTGAAACACACGATGGTGATTGGATTATTATTCAGTTAGTAGGAGATCAATTTCAGCCTGTGACAGTGCGACCTGTCCGTAGCGATCAAATACTAAGAGGAGAACTTTGTATCCCTTGGTTTGAGCAGAAATGACGGAGAAACCTATTAACATACACGCAAAGATAAATACGACATAAGAATATAGGAACTACTATGACAAATAAATCGCTTAGAGATTACATCAACTTAATAGAATCAAACGAGCAAGGTGTGGCGGAAGGCTCCTTGAATGAATTTGCCCCAGGTCAAGGTGGCAATGGTGACGATGGCATGGGGTATCTACATGCATTAGCTCAAGCATGGTACACACATGATCTGAGTCGTTTAGCAGATATAGCAAGAAAGGGCGGTAGCCCATTAAAAAAGATTATTGATGCACAAGAAGCAGTAGAAAAAATCCTAAGCCGTGGGGTGCATTGTCCTGACGGTAAAGTTAGAAAGTATTATATCGACTATACCGCAGATTTCGACGGCGTAGACATGGTCAGTCATGATTACTATGAACACTCTGATTATGGTCCTAATGACGAATATGTTGACGGTCGTACTGGTAAACCATGGAGCGCCTACGATCACATAGAATTCAGTGATGATCAATTAGACGAAGGTGTGGCGGAAGGCTCAACTACACGAGGTGGGTTTGGTGGTTCAGCCAGTCAAGCACATCACGAAATTGAATGGCTTAAGAATAAGATTGAAACACTGAAACCGTTATTGGCCAAGAAACCGAGTGTTGCTCGTCAGATAAAAGATTTGGAAAGACAAATCCGTGAGAGAGAACTGGCTATAGTATATCAGAAGGAAGGTGTGGCGGAAGACCTAGATGCCAATCAAAAGCGTGTAGGACAATTAGGCCCAACCGAACCAGTAGGTAAAAATGAAAAGAACTTGCGTGGTAAATTAGTTGGCGCAGAAAGTGTTGACCCAGAAATTCGTAGACTTAAAAAACTAAGCGGAGTTTAAAATGAAAAAAGTTATTATGTTATTAGCAGTAGTAAGTTTAACAGGCTGTTCTACTCTATATAAAATCATGCCTACAAAATATGACCCAGTATTAGGTGGCAATTATATTGAATTACAGATAGAAGTTGATGAATTAGATTGTACAGATATAAATGGTCAATTTGATATGGCTGCTGTGGATGCTAAGAAACTTGCTGAATACAGTAAGTTTCGCAATGACCCACAATTAGATAATGTAGTTGGTATCCAATCAAATTTGGAAAAAGCAAGTAATGCTAAATCAAAAGCAGTATGTGATAATTATTTGAAACTTGCCAAATTAAGATTGCAAGTAGTAAGACAAGCATGGAGCGGTAGATTCCTATGAGTATAGCACAAGATATTTTAGATCAGGTAGAAAGCGTAAAAGCGCAAATTAAAAGTGGCGAATTAAGTGTACAAGATGGTACGGATATACTTAATGAACTAAAAGATGTTCAAGCCCAATTAAAAACAGCCGATGCCGAAATAGCGGTACGTTATTTGGTTGAAGCAGTTAGCACACTTAGCAGCCTATAATAAAATCTAAAGTATTCAAAATACACATTAAATAATTTAATGAAATTAGTATTTTGTTTACCAGGTGATTACTTCAGTAAAAATTGGTTGGCTGCTTGGAATGATACAGTCAAGTCATTACATAGAAATAAAATAGAATACGAAACAGTCAACGCATATACACCTATAATATATAATTGTAGAAATTGGTTATTAGGTGGTAGAGGTAGACCAGATAAAACATTTAAACCATTTAATGGACTAGTAGAATACGATTGGATAATCTGGATAGACAATGATTGTATTTGGACTCCCGAAGATTTAGGCAGACTAATAAGCAATAATGATCATAAAATTGTGTCTGGATTTTATATGCAATACGATAATAAAACTTACGCGCAGGCAATTAAATTCAAAACAAAAGAAACTGGCGACATTACACATTTACATTGGATAGAAAGAAATCAACTAGATACAAATAGTGATAGAATTAAGTTAGGCGCAAGTGGTATGGGATTCATGGCAGTTAAAGCAGGCGTATTTGAGTCAATGGAATTTCCTTGGTTTGAACCTATTAACCATGAACATGAAAATAGTTTTTTATCTGAAGATGTTGCTTTCTGTCATAAAGCATCAAAGTTAGGATACACTATTTGGGGCGATCCAAAGATTCAAATCAAACACGAAAAAACTTGGTTACTATCAGGTGATGAATTATATGGCACACAACCAAAACCTGTATTAATAATAAAATGAACAATCCTCCTAAATTTTTATTTTTAGATACTAATTTGCAATGTAATCTTAAATGCAAAACATGTATGTATTGGACTAGAAAAGAAGTAGTATTGCCTACTCATATTACTATAGAACAGCGTAATGAAATCATTAACGAATTCCATGAATTGAATCCTAATGGTAAGATTGTTATATGTGGAGGTGAAGCATTGATGAATCCAGAAAGATATTGGCCTATCACTAGACAATGCAGAGCGTTAGGGTTAGGTTGTTTATCAGTCATGAATGGCACAATGGTAACTGATTTAAGTTTTGCTAAAAGATTAATCACTGAAGGCCCAACTGAAATTACAATATCATTGAATAGTTATAAAGCAGAAGTACACGATTCAACTAGAGGCATGGTTGGTTCATATGACATGGCTGTTAATGCTATTAAGTTATTATTAGAGGCAAGAAAGTTATTAAACAAAACAACTCCAATATACGCAATGTCAGTTATGTGTGAGCAAAATTATAGAGACTTAGATAAGTTTTATGATTTTGTATTAAATGAGTTAGGCGCAGATAAACTAAAACTAAATTGGCTTCAACCAATGTTCGGCACATTGATTGACAAACAAGGTCAACAACGAGCAGATAAGTTTTATGAAAACAATGTGATTCGTGACCATGTAGAATTAAAAAAGATACTACATAAATGTAATAAGAAATATAAACTTAATTTAGATCCAGAATATATTGATACAGTAGAAATGTATCACGATAGTGTACATAAAAACGAAGACGCATTATTGGGTTGGAATGGTAGAGGAACTGAAAAATTAATTTGTAATAGTTTCAACAGAAACATCATGGTTGACATGGATGGTGTAGCACGCCTATGTTTCTCACATAAGTTCCCAGGATTTAAGTTAAACAAAAAGGGCGACTTAAAATTATTTTGGTATGGCACTGATATGGTAAGAAATGTTATGGCAAAGTGTAATCAATACTGCGGAATAAGTCATAGTGTGCGTAGAGTTAATGCTACATTAAAAACACCAAAAACAATATAAAAAAATCTATTTTCGCCAATAGGTGATAAATAGTATTGACACATCAATAAGTTATGTATATAATTTATAAAGTGTGTTAGTTGTCTCCGACAACGACATATAAAACACATTTAGGCTCAACATAGGCACATTTTACAAGGAGAAAGACAATGGCTAGTCTAGCAGAAATTCGCGCACGTATCGCTGCGCAGCAAGATAAATCACAAAACAAAAGTTCAAATACTCAATCAGATAACGCAGTTTATCCGTTTTGGAATATGGACGAAGGTAGCACTGCTACAATTCGTTTTTTACCAGACGCAGATTCAAAGAATGAATTCTTTTGGGTAGAACGTCAAATCATTAAACTTCCATTTAATGGAATCAAAGGCGATATTAATTTAAAACAAGTAATTGTACAAGTACCATGCGTAGAAATGTATGGTGACAATTGTCCAATTCTTGCTGAAGTTCGCCCATGGTATAAAGATGAAACTCTTAAAGACATGGCGAACAAGTATTGGAAAAAGCGTAGTTATATCTATCAAGGATTTGTTCGTACCAATCCAATTGGTGAAGATACTACCCCAGCTAATCCAATCCGTCGTTTCATTTTGAATAGCACTCTACATAACATCATTAAATCAAGCTTGATGGATCCAGAGATCGAAGAATTACCAACAGACTACACACGTGGCTTGGATTTCAATATTAGAAAAACAACTAAAGGTAATTATGCTGATTATGCTACAAGTAGCTGGAGTCGCCGTGAAAGCGCATTGACGGAAGTCGAACAAGCAGCTATCGACTCACATGGGTTGTTTACTCTAAGCGAGTTCTTGCCAAAGAAACCAAGTGAGGCAGAATTGCGCATTATGAAAGAAATGTTTGAGGCAAGTGTAGATGGACGTCCATATGACACTGATAAATGGGGTGCGTATTATCGTCCGTTTGGTGTACAATCGCCTTCTAACAACAACGACAATAATCAACAAGCAGCAGCTACTAAACCTGCGGTTGTTGATGAGGAAGACGATGCTCCAGCAGCAAGTAGTCCAGTTGTTGTACCAAAAGCAACATCAAATGAGAAGGCCAAGGCTCAAGACATCTTAGCGCAAATTCGCGCAAGACAGGTTAAAGCCTAATATAAGAGGGGCAGTAATCCTGCCCCTTTCTCAATGAGGAAAATCCCATGACATTACCTAACGAAAGATTCCGTGCGTTAAAGCATGGAAAAAAATTATTAGAAGAACTTTGCGATCCAGGTAAAACTCCTCGCGTACCTTCAATTATTCGTGACCGTGCGCGTAGCGTACTACGACATTATCCTAGTGATTATGATTTAGAGCGTATTGCTGAAAATTGTCCGGAATTGCTTGACAGAGAAGACATATATGTTAAACTACGAAAAGCAAAGTAAAAATGAAATATTTAAACAAGGAAGTATATAATTAATATGGCAACGAAACCATTTGACGCAAGTAAATTTCGTAAAAGCATTACTAAGGCTATTGATGGACTTAGTATTGGTTTTAACGATCCCACAGATTGGATTAGCACAGGCAATCACGCATTAAATTTTGCTATTAGCGGTGACTTTAATAAAGGTGTACCGCTTGGTAAGGTAACTGTGTTTGCAGGTGAATCTGGTAGTGGTAAAAGTTATATCTGTTCAGGTAACTTAGTACGTCACGCACAACAACAAGGTATTTTTGTTGTGTTGATTGATACTGAAAACGCACTTGACGAACCCTGGCTACACGCATTGGGCGTTGATACAAGTGAAGATAAACTTCTTAAACTCAACATGGCAATGATCGATGACGTTGCTAAAACTATCAGTGAGTTTATGAAAGAATACAAAGCAATGGCTGGAGATGATAAACCAAAAGTATTGTTCATTATTGACAGTCTTGGTATGTTGTTAACTCCAACTGATGTTAACCAGTTTGAAGCCGGTGATATGAAAGGTGACATGGGTCGTAAGCCCAAAGCACTAACATCATTAGTTCGTAACTGTGTTAATATGTTTGGTAGTCACAATGTTGGATTAGTTGCTACTAATCACACATACGCAAGTCAAGATATGTTTGATCCAGATGACAAAATTAGTGGTGGTCAAGGCTTTATCTATGCTAGTAGTATTGTTGTTGCTATGCGTAAACTTAAATTAAAAGAAGATGACGATGGCAATAAGATCAGCGATGTACGTGGTATTCGTGCTGCTTGTAAAGTAATGAAAACACGTTATGCTAAACCTTTTGAAAGTGTACAAGTAAAGATTCCATATGAAACAGGTATGAATCCATATTCAGGTTTGTTAGATATGTTTGAAAAGGCTGGATTACTTACAAAAGAAGGCAACCGTTTACAATATGTTACAACTGATGGCGAAGTAATCAAATACTTCCGTAAAGGTTGGGAAAGCAATGAAGATGGCTGTTTAGATAAAGTAATGGCAGAATATAGTTCAACTAAGATAAGTAATAAAATTACGGAGGAAGTTGAAGAATGAGTATTGAAGTTGTAGCAGAAATTTGGAACGAGTTAAAATACGATTTTGATGAAGTTACACAACGTGAGGCAGCCGATAAAATTATCAATGTGTTAGTTGATTATAACTTTGACGCTAGCGAAATTAAACAAGCATTTCGTGGTGACACTGTTATGATGGCAGCACTAAAAGATTACAACGCTGAACATGAAACCGATGACGAAGAATATGATGAAGAATATGACGAAGACGATTATTACGAAGACGAAGAAGACGAAGACGATTATTAATGGTGATACTTGAACTGGTATAGTAAGATAGTTGATAGTTTGGCTAACATTCCCGATTTCATAAATTATTATGAAAACGAATTGCGTAGTGCTAAATTTGAAATCAGTGTAAAAGGCAAGGTTGAAAAGAATCTTGCCGATTTACCTGGGTTAACAGAACATCGTTTCAATCAATTACAAGAGATTGAAGCAGTTCTTAATTACCTAAATATACAATTACGTAAAATACGCCGTAAACACTTTCAAAAGTATCTTGAGGGTTATAATCGTGCGTTAACTAGTCGTGATGCTGAAAAGTATGTTGATGGTGAAGAAGAAGTTATTGATTTTGAATGTATCATTAACGAAGCTGCATTAATACGTAATAAATGGTTAGGCTTAATGAAAGGTCTAGAAAGCAAAAACTTTATGTTAGGACATGTGGTTAGATTAAGAGTAGCCGGCATGGAAGATGTTAGTCTTTAATAAAATTGTAATAAATACATTTTTATGAGGAATGTGTTGATGGATAATACAGTTATAACTGACTACCTATTATACCAATTAGACCTACATAAATTTACAAATATAAACTACAGCGAACACTACAATCATTTGGGTTTAAACTACAAATATATAACCTTTAATTATCAAAAAAATTCAGGGTATATCCAATTATATAACCCCAAGTTTATAAAAGTCAATATAAACAATCACTTAGCTAACATACACGATAATATCCAAAGTGCTATTAATCAATTAAAAGCCTTGACATTACGCTAAAATTTGCTATAATAATAGTGTTAAGAAAAGGAGTTTTTATGTTGAATCGTTTAAGTAATAAGGCACGTGCCTTAATTGAAGTCTTAGTAGGTGTCGCAGTAGTATCTGGGTTTTCAGTATTTGCTGTACACTCTGTTTATGCACCAATTATTGAATTTATTTTCAATTTGGTACTAATTGGAGCATTGATTTACTTGCTTTATGATTTCCGAAAAATGAGTTTAGATTACTCTAACAAGTAATTAATACCCAAAACCGCAAGTGTCTAAGTCTTTGATTTATAAGGATTTATATTTCTTGCGTTTTTCCTATAATTTTGCTATAATATTATTTTACACAACACATTGGAGTTAGAATGGACGTAGTTGAGTATATCCCATCAGTAGTTACTACTGACGTTACAACCGAAGTTAAAACTGATGACGATTTGGCAATGGATCGCATTGCTAGTCGTTTTGCCGTACTAGATGAAATGTCTGCCGCATGTATTAATGGCGACATTCGTGCTATGATTGTTACTGGTCCACCGGGTGTTGGTAAGAGTTATGGTGTTGAACAACAGTTAGCTAAAGAAAATCTTTTTACAACCATATCTGGTAAACGTGAGCGTTTTAACATTGTTAAAGGTGCTATGAGTGGCATTGGGCTATTCGCTACACTTTATAAGTATAGTGATTCACGCAATGTACTTGTGTTTGACGATTGCGATATTTGGG
>Ga0208502_1000109_pt1 | contig 8839 bp, 18 predicted proteins | sample CryBogCBE18Jul07_FD_184579 | JGI IMG/M metagenome (GOLD analysis project Ga0208502, IMG submission 184579) | Freshwater microbial communities from Crystal Bog, Wisconsin, USA - CBE18Jul07 (SPAdes) | ecosystem: Environmental > Aquatic > Freshwater > Lake | place: Crystal Bog, Wisconsin, USA... | reverse complement strand
CACCTGCACCGCCCCCACCTACAATTACATAAGTAGCTACAATAGATTGTGCGGTCACTATAGTCCAACCAACACCTGAATAAATTTCAGTTACGTTATTGCTTGTGTTATATCGAATTGTTCCCGTTACAGGAGATGCAGGACGTTGTGCGTATGTGCCTGTTGGCACTACAAAACCACCAGTAGATGCGTTGGCGTATATCATGCCGCCAGTGGTTACCAAAGTTAAGTTACCAGTAGTGTCAGCCGTTTGTACTAAAGCCGTTGTTGTTGTATTTCCTGCGCTGATCGTACTCATATTAAATTACCACCCAACGTTGACCGCTAGTAATTGTTAATGTTACGCCGTTTGCGGTTGTTACTGGTCCTACAGAGAAACCATTCTGACCAGCACCTATTGTACCATTTGAGGTTATATAAGTATTATTCAATAAGACTGAGTTATTGCCTGTAGCTAAAGCGCCAGATGAAGTAGACCATGTAGGAGCAGCGGCATTACCTTGAGATGTTAATACTTGACCAGCAGTACCATAAGAAGCATTTGCTGCCAAAGCTCCGCTTGCATTAATAGTAAACGCATCAACCGCAGAGTTGTTGACAACAAAGTGAATCGAGTTAGCAGTTGCTGTACCAACAACAAGATCAGCAGCGCCAGCATAAATATAAGCTACGTTGGCTGCTGAAAGTGCGCCAGATCCAGTATATTTGCTAGAAGTAATACCAAAGTCTGCATATGCTGTGCCAGTATCGTTTGTTACTACAAAGTCGACAGAAGCATTAGTTCCATTGCTTAAGTTCTGAGCAATAATTTGTACGTAGGTATTAGCGGTGTTAGCGTAAGAAGCAAAAATACCAGTATCTGAATAACTAAGAGCGCCAAGAGAAAAAGCACCAGCATTAGAACTAACTGCGGTATTTCCAACAGATACAATATGTTTGCAGTTAAAAATTGGCTTACTGTTACGTTACCAGTAGCATCTTGGTTGACAGACTTTTCTGCTGGGTAAGTAATAAATACGTCTTTGGTATTAGACCCAAAAGATACCGCAGCGTTAGCGTTTGATGAGGCAAGAATAGTTGTACGGGCAAGCGAAACGTTACCAGAATAGTACGTGCCAATACCTACTTCCCAGTTAGACCCAGATTGATCTGCAATGGTGTAGTAAGTTGTGTTGGCATTACCAACAACGGCAAAGGACTGATAGCCAGCTTGAGCGCCAGCTAAAACAATAGTTCCAGTACCAGCAGTATTACTGGATTCTTTCACTCGGTCGAAGACGACTAACGCCATACTCTGTTTCCTTTAGTCATATTCATTTTTGCCGGTAATAGTTGTAAGTTCCAAGGTACATGAAGCCCGCATACATCTTTGCCACGAATAGGCACTATGTGGTCAACATGCCATTTTTCACTGCTAGTCTCACTCAATTGCGCCGCAACTTTGTAAGTACATTGCATATTATAAAGCTGTTCGGGCGTTAACCATAGTGGTGTAGCCTTAGCTTTTTTAAGCTTGTACTTGCGACTAAGAGCGTTAGCAATGCCACGATTGGTTTTGCTCCACAGGCGCTGCTTAGCTTTGCGCTCTTCTGCGTTTGCTTGGTAATATTGCTTAGATTGCTCTAAACTTTTTTCTCTTTGCTTTGCATAACGCTCGGCATAAAAGTTTGGGTTATTTGCAATACGTTTAGCGTGTGCAAATTTGTATCTAGATTTACAAGATTCTTGATTATTGTAATAACTTTGAGATGCATTTGCCTTACGACAATCTTTACAGTCGTTACGATAACCATCAGGAGAGTCCTTACGTTTGTAGAACTCGCTTAAAGGTTTTTGAGCTTTGCAAACTATACAAAGCTTCACAAATTAACCTATCTGAATAATTGCAGATCCTGCTGCTGCGGTAGGAAATATCACGGTAAAAGTGCCGTTAGTTGAAGTAACTGTACTACCGAAGCTCAATGCACAAACAGCGGTATTAGCAGTGCTGTTATAAATCAAAGCGCCCGCTGCACTGATGTTAGCGTTAGTCCAAGAAGTATTAGCAAATGACATGAATGCCACGTTACCAGTAGATGTTGGGCTTGTGCTAACTGTTAAAGTGTTTCCACCAGCAGTGTAGTTAGAACCTGAACTTGTTACTTCGTTCACAGTTGTGTATGCAGTTGTAGCGTTGCTCAATGTTGCTGAGCTTGTGTACAGTGCGAGTTTATAAGTCTGGGAAGAACCAGACACCAAATTTTGCTGACCGCTAAGGATTTGAACCTTAAACGAATCGCACATTGCTTGGGTAATTGCCATTTCTTGCTCCTAAATTTGTGTTAATTTTACTACAGTTTGTTGTACTGCAACCTGGTTTGACCGTCACGATAAGCATCACCACGTTCAAGACCATCACCAAGGCGTTTCAATTGCTGCATTGCTTCGTCGTATTTAGCCTTATATTGGGCAGCAATATCCGGTTCGCCCTTCATATAAGTATAGGCTTCTACAATAGAGCCATAAAGCAATACGGGACTATAGTTATCCCCAAGCCAAGAAGTGCCTGCAGTAACAATAGATGCTGGATAGTAAAAATAGTGTAGTTCTGCGCCATAACCTTGATCTGGTGTTGGTCCAAGAATAAACGTCAACTCATTAGGATCATTTAGCCTAGAGCCAAACAAAGCATAATACTTAGGTGTACCAGTAACGGTAGGGCTAGGATACGCTTCTCTAATGAAGTTTACATCCTTATTTAACAAATAAGTATAAGTGCCGTCTGTATTAATAATAGCCAAAGAATAAGTCGACAAATAGTCATTTGGACAAGCTAAGTATTTGTTTGCTGCGGAGCAGTTACCAGTAACGTTTTTACGCAAAGAAGGGATCTGCACCGTGTTATAAATGCGCTCTTCCGCTTGCTGAATGAAAGTATTTATCTGGTCTGTGTAAGAAACCGAACTTCCATTAGCAAGATAAGCAGGCGGGAAAATGTTTTCCGTGTACGCCTGAACCTGCGAGAATAACGTTTGATAATCCATTATGCCATTGGGCCTCTAGCAATACGACCTTTAGTAGCCGCGCCGTTACCACGAGTTTCAATACCGTCAGTCTTAGGACCACGATCTTTATTACCAATAGAAACGCTCATAGCAACAGTAGAAGGGGTAACTTCATTTGCTGGTAATGTATTTGGATCGCGCATAGTGTGACCAGTAGCTGCTTTAGAATCGGCAACACTAGTACCACGCTTGTCATAAGACTCGGCTGGTTTGTTATTAGGGTTTCTACCTACTTTAACAGCTGGGCTGTTTTTAGTAGTAGGCTTTACATTCTTTGCAGTTGCCATGATTATCCTTGATTTTTAGCACGGGCTAAGTTACGACCCATAGCTTTCATTGAAGCAGAAGTAACTGTTGATGCGCCTTTGCTACCTTTGCCAGTCTGAATACCTACAGATGGACCTGAATCACCAAGGTTTTTACCCTTAGTTTTACCTGTTTTTGTTACGCCATCAGCGTCTCTTTTAAATCCCATTTTAATGCTCCTAAGTTATACTTACCGTTACTGTACCAATTTGTCCTACTGCAATCAAGTCATTTGGGGTTAAGCCAAAGTCATTGAGCCTTGCGCCTCCAACAGGGTTCCAACCCCACTGAAAAATCCTACTGCCCATCTCTGGAGTACCAAACCCATCAGGACCAGCCCCAGTTAAATTAATTTGTAAACCACTTGTTCCTGACTGCAAATAACTAACATCCGGTCTCGGTCCTCTGACTGCTTGGGGATCATTAACTGGGTATAAGCCCAACGACAACTGCGGATGATCTGGATCCCAACATTCTCTACAAACTTTTATGTTGAACGGATGCGTTTTAATTATCTCAGTACGTAACTCCTTAAGCATATAGCGCTGATCGCATCTATCGCATTCGGCAATTGCGTATTTTCCAGAGGAATATTTACTTGGCATAGCATCTTAATTGTAGTAGAAAGTATTGCGGGGTACAAACCGAATCGGAGCTTTTTCCCTATCTTCGTCTGCTGCCAACTGAAACTGTTGTTCATAGTCCGCTTTTAACATCGGAATACGGTTCATATCCATATCTGGTAACTTTGTAGCCAACTGGTACGCCAAACCCGCCACCATAGGCGGAATAAAACGAAATGGCATATCTTGCACAAACCCACCCGACCCAGCGTCTTGAATGCGACGCATGCGGTAATACACGAACGAATACTGATTACCCGGTGCATTAGGTGTAGGCCATACGTTTACAGATGGTAGGTTCTGTACGGTTACTGTAGACCCAATATTATGGGACGCTGCGGTTGTTCCTGCCTGTCCACGGAAACAATTTAATAACTGGTTAGTAGCAGTGTTCACGTTAGGGTAAGTAATAATCTCGTTGTCTAGCTGAATAAAGCCAGAAGACCCTAGTTGAGTTACGTCTGATACTGTAATTGTTGTATCTGTAGATGATACGTTAGCGGTTGTAACCACTGTTGTTGGGTTTGATTGCCCAGATTGGCGGTCTACCCATACTTGAATTGGTCTGCCCTGTGTTAGTTTATTAGGCAGCGTCATGTATGTAGACTCAGAAATACGGCTGATATTAATGTCGATCTGGTTAGTTGTGCCGTTGTTTTGGCGTATTACGGTGTCCAAAAGGTCAATAGTATCTACAGGCAGGGCATATGTCGCCTGCCCGGTGTTCATAGTAATAATGCCTTGTTCAATAGTCCAAAGGTTAATACCTCGGTTTGCCCACTCAATAGTCAGTAGGTTTAATGAACGACGAGCAGTACGAAAATCATAACCAGAACGCAGCTCTTTCCCGCAACGCTCAAACGCCTCTTCAATAAGGTCATTTACGTCAAGGTTAAATAGCGTAGTTCCGGTGGTTGTTTCAGCCATTATTTTTTCCTAGCCGCTCTCATATTATCTACGAGGTTTGGGTATGGACGACCTGCTTTTTTGGCTGCCGCTTTAGCAGAAGCTTTCTTTGCTGGGCTTAGCTTTTTATGCTTTTTAGCTGGGTTTGGTTTGTCCCAAACTTCGCCACCCTTTTTATACTCAGTGAAATCGGTGTTATCCCGACGAGCTTTAACCTTAGGTTTACCCATCTTTGAAGGCATAATATCACCCATTCCACGAGAAGGTCTCATTTGCGTTTACCTTTAGCCATACCGCCACCACACATAGCTTTTACATGGTCATCATGATGTTTAAAGCCAGCCGCATGTTTTTTAACATGCATATTATGGTCAACAAAGCCACCTGATTTAAACGGCAAAACGCTTCTAATCTTTTCCTTAGCTTTATTAATAGTCTCCATCATGCTTTCGTCTTTAGCTTCACGACGTTTTTGACTATTTTCTAAATCTTTTTCGTAATTAGAATAACCCTTTTGATTCTTTTGGGTTTGCACATCATTCATGATGTTGCCGTTTTCGTCTTGCTGTAGTGGCTTACCCATGATTAGCACATCTTTCCGCGTGTCTTGCCTTTAGAAGCAATACCATCAGCACGAGTTACGCCACCTTTAGCCATTTTGCGATCTTTACGATACATCAAGGCTGCGCCACCACCAGTTTCACCAGATGTAAATCCAGCTTTGGTTGCTTTAGCTTTAAATGATGGAGCAGATTTTTTAGCTGTAGAGCCTGTAGAACCACCACCGCCAACATCCATTTCACGGTTAGACATAGCAGCCATAGCACGGGAGCGTACATCATCACCAATGTTTTTGTTTTGGCCTTGAGCTGTTTCAGTCTCGATGTCACCACCTTCGTCGTAACGCTTAACTTTGCCGCCCTTTTTCATCTTGATAGGAGCTGCACCGAATATACCTTTGCCGCCTTTAGCGCCGCCTTGGACTTTTTCAGTTTTGTAGCCACGCTCTTCAGAACCTTTGGTATGACCACGTTTTTGCACTTTGGATTCACCAAATTTGCCTAGTTTGTTTGAACCTTTTTCTACGTCCTTAGACATATTTTTTGGGCCCATTGTTTCTTTCATTTTCATAACTTTTCCGCCTTGTTTGAGTTTGGATAAATCGGTTTTCTTACTTTCATGCAACTGCTTATCGTGCATTCCGAACGCTCTCTTGATTAATTTCTTATCTTCTGCGATATCGTCATGCATTACTTTACCACCTGCTTTAAACTTTTTACCTTTATCTGCAGCAACAAAATCTTTACCGACAGATTGAGGGATCTTTAATTCTTTGGCTTTGGCAGGGTTGTGGGCTACCATTTCCATTAAATTATGTTGTTTTAAAGTTTTACTCGGCATCGTCTTTTCCTAGCCAGCCTTGAACAGTTTTAGTTTCATAGATCCTAATAGCCGTCCAGACTATAGTAAATACAGCGGCAATTGAGGGCAGCATATCAACTAGCGTTCCTAATACTGTTGCAACGGAAAGAGCATCGACTATATGCTTTGATGCCTCATCCATGTTAATAAATGGGTCTTTCATTTTGTTCCACATTTCCAACGTTTTAGACTAGCGGCTTTACGAGTAGGCCGCCCTTTCTCATCTTTCATTGGACCAGGCATACCTGACATCCTAGCGCAAAAAGACTTTTTACGTGGTCCGCCTTCGGGTTGTGGTGCTTTTAAATGCGAGCCAGTAGCTGCGTTATATTTAGCACGACCCTTGGCGGTAAGCCCAGCGCCCTTAGATGCAGGCAGCTTTTCACCACGACCAATCGCAAGAGAGGGACCTTTTTTCTTAGCCATAGAAAGCAGTTACAAAGTTAACTGTTGTTAAGTTTGCATAAATACCGTTTTGGCATAAAAGTCCTTCGCCAGGAATTAGCATTTCTTGGGTATTGTATGCACTAGCTACAGTATCTACTTGTGTAATCCAGCGGTTAGGGTTTGGAAAGTTTGCTGTTGGGTTTGGATAAGCAACAACATATACACAGCCAATACCACCAGAAGTATTTCCAGAGTTAGGGTCTGTAATGGTAAAGCTATTAGCGCCAGTATTAGTAATGGTGTAATTACCATCAGTAGCTGAGTTACCAGAACTAGAGCTAAACCCAATACCAATTAAAGCGCCATTCGATAATCCGTGTGCTGTAGAACTTACAGTAACCACGTTACCAAGACGCTGATAAGTTGCGCCTACAGGAACTGTATTCGTATCAAAAATACAGATAGAACCAGCAGCGCCGCCAGATCCAGCATAAGTTAATTGCTTTAATCTAGCACGACCTTGTGTTATGTACCCAGACTGGTTTAAATGCCCAGATTTTACGTCGGTTTGCATCATAATTAATCTCCTAAAGATTTAAGTGGGGCCGAAGCCCCTAAGATTAATTAAACGTTTTGTACGCCGTTAATTGGATCAGCTACGTAGTAGTGGATGTTTCCAGAGATTGCGACACCAGTAGCACCAGGAGCGCCAGCAGTAGCGGTCAATACAATTAAGTTAGTTGCATTAGCAACGTTGCTCATGGAAGAACCAGCAGTAGCAGAAGAAATATTAAACAATGTACGAGTAGCTACGTTACCGCCGTTAACAAATGCTGCAGGAACGTTTGTACCTAAAGTAGTTGCTTGGCCTGGACCAACTTGGACCAAAGGTGTGTAGCCAATGTTAATTGCTGAGTTACCGCCAGTAGTTGTATTAGTAACAGTGATGCTAGTAATAACTGCACCTGCTGGGAGAATCAAAGCTTGTGAATTTGCTGAGCTATTTACGATATTTGCAGTAGCGGAGCTGTTTGCAACATAAAAAGGCAGATACATGCCTGCTGTGCCACATAATGCTGTGCGAGTTTGATCGCCGCCGCCAGAACGCCAAATTGACTGGGTGGTAGATAGTGCCATAACGAATTGTCCTTCATACAAAGATAAGCCAGTTAGTCGTGTATGCGTCTGCCGGGACAGTCTAAAAGGCCGGTTTTCCCGGTTTCTTCAATAATACTACACTTTCTTATTTGTGCAACACTTTTTTCGGTAAAATAGTATAAATCTGGTAAATAATTGAGGAGCTATGGGAAATGCAATTTACAGTAAAAAAAGTGGATATTCGAGTACCGTCAGTTCAAACCACACTACTTTTTCTTCAAAGGAAGATACTTTCGGCGGATACTCCGTACCAACCGGATCGGGGCCATTGGTGGGTTGCTTATGCAGAGGATGGAAAGCCTGTAGGTTTTGCGGGTTTGGTCCGCTCGATCAAGTGGAGCGATACAGGATATTTATGTAGGGCAGGTGTATTAGATGGATATACTGGACATGGTTTGCAAAAACGTTTAATATCAGTAAGGATTCGGAAAGCTAAAGAGCTGGGTTGGAATTGGTTAATTACGGACACTACAAATAACCCAGCTTCCTCTAATAGTCTTATTAGTTGTGGTTTTAAAATTTATACCCCTGCTAACAAATGGTCGTTTAGAAATGCGATCTATTGGAGATATAAGGTACAACCGGATGCCGTACAAAGACGCGAACGTAAGAAAAGCCAAACATGCGGAGTACAGCCGTAAGCACTATCTTGGCAACTATGCCAAAAGACGAGAAGCAATCAATGCTAGACGTAAAGAGTTAAAGAAGGAATGGGATGCATTTAAATGTACACTTAAGTGTACAAAATGTGGGTTTGACCACCATGCAGCATTAGATTTTCACCACGAAGATCCAAGTACGAAAGAAGGCAACGTAAACCGCTACGTATCAAATGCCCAATACAAAAAGGCTTACGAAGAAATTAAAAAGTGTGTAGTGCTATGCGCTAACTGCCACAGAATCCACCACTACGAAGAAAAGAAAAACCCCGCCTTGTGAGCGGGGTCCAAACACGGGGTTTGAGGTATTAGGCTCCAGGAGAACCGTACATAC
>Ga0208502_1000096_pt1 | contig 9208 bp, 10 predicted proteins | sample CryBogCBE18Jul07_FD_184579 | JGI IMG/M metagenome (GOLD analysis project Ga0208502, IMG submission 184579) | Freshwater microbial communities from Crystal Bog, Wisconsin, USA - CBE18Jul07 (SPAdes) | ecosystem: Environmental > Aquatic > Freshwater > Lake | place: Crystal Bog, Wisconsin, USA... | reverse complement strand
ATCATGTAGCTTCGGGTCGACGATTGTATCGCCTTTCAGGTTTTATCGACCCGAAGCTACATGATAGTTCAATAATTCAAGATATGGTACGCGAATTGGTCATCGAACGCGAAGTCCCAAGTTCCTATGATGCTCCAACTCTTATTAGTGAGCCCCGAAAAAACGTCACCACGCAGCTGTTGACCCTACCCTACCCCAGAAAAAGACACATGTCGCATGGAGCGAAGCGACCTTTGTCCATGTGATCTGCGCGTGACGTGCGTACATCCACCCAACAAATCCAGATTCACCACCTACGAAAAATGGATGAAAGTTGGACTCGTTTCCGAAACTTTTTTTCAGCAACGCACCGTTCGATAAATGCTTCGCAGAGAGTTTGGCAAATGAAAAGGTGTTTTGTGTTTTGTGTTTGTGTGTTTGGGGAAGTACCTTACTCGGAGTCGCTGTCGTTGAGCGCTGCGAAGCCGCTGCGGCGTACCACGCGGGCGACGCGCACGGGTGCGGAGCGCTGGCGGTTGTGGATGCGCGCCGCGAACGCCTGCTCGACTGCCGCGATGTCTGCGCGGTGGCTGTTGACGCGTGCGACGTCCCCGCGGAGGAGAGGCAGCAGGTCGCGGTCTGCGCGGCGGTAGGTGTGGATCCAGCCGCGGACGACTGCATTCCACTCGCGCTCGGGCATGTGGGCATAGCGGTCGAAGCTGAGGCGGTGTTCGAGGTGCTCGGAGAGCGTGCGGCGGATGCTGTTGCGCTCCTCGATAAGCTCGAGGTCGTACCAGAGCCCGGGCTGGTACTTCGCGGGCTCGCGGCGGCGGTTGCGGCGGAGGTCGCGGGACTGCGCCACCCACTTCGCGATGAAGCGGGACAGCGTGTTGATAACGCGGTCGACCTTGCGCATGTCGACGGTTGGTGCCTGGACCCACTTGGGCTCGTGGATGGACCAGGACGTTGAGTGCGTGGGCACGAAGCCCGCGCGGCGCATGTGGACCGAGAACGGCACGAAGCGCGTCGCCATGGTGGCGGAAGAAGGTTGAAGAAGAGGTTGAAGTAGTGAGGTGCTAGGTCACTTTGCGAGCACAACTCCCAATACACAACAACTGATATCGATGGATTCAGTGTGTGTACAAGAGCAAGAGGCTTCTGGACTTTTCGTGATGTCGGACAATTCGTTTTCAGAAAAGTGGATTCACGAGGTACGGGCTACGAATTGAAAAGATTTTTTTTGTGTGGTAGACCTGCGGTGTACCTGGCTGCTGCTTACTCAGCCGCAGCCTTCTTGGCTGCGATGGTGGCGTCACGCTTCGCCTTCATCGCTGCCTTGGCCTCCTCGGACATGGGTCCGCGGGGCTTGCGCTCCTTGGGCGCCGGAGCGGGCGCGTCGGCAGCGGGTGCGGGCGCAGCCGCAGCCGCCTCGGCAGGGGGTGCAGCGGCTGCCTTGGCAGCCAAGGTGGCTGCGCGCTTGGCGAGCATCGCAGCCTTGGTCTCGTCGGACATTGGCGCGCGCTTCTTGCGCTCCTTCTTGGAGTCAGTGGACTCGGAGTCGGAAGGGCGCTCGTCGGCGACGGTTGGCACGCGCACAACGCCTGTGACTTCGGAGTTGTGTTCGGCTTCGTCGGGGAAGAGCTGGTCGAGCAGCGCCTTTGCGAGCTCGTCCGGCTTGGAGTACTTGTTGACGTTCCCGAGCTGGGACTCGTCGTAGAGGGTGGTGATGGCGACGCGGATCTGGTTCTTGAGGGTGGAAGCGAGGTTGGAAGACATTTCAGAAGATGAGAGAGAAGAGAGAAGAGCTTGGGGGGCTTAGAGAGATATCTTGAAAGCAGACAATTCGTTTTCAGAAATGTGCTGAGGCGTTCGCGATCCGTTTTTAGAAATCCAGAATTCGCAAGTGTTCAAAAGGAATTCCGCTCCACAAATGTAACCCAGGTCATGCGACCTCTTCTTAAGTGGGTGGGTGGTAAGACACAGATACTCGACAAGGTACTATCCAAGATACCCGACGAACTCAACTCCTATCACGAACCGTTCGTGGGTGGCGGAAGCGTTCTCTTCGCAGTCCTGGAAGCGAAGACTATTCGGGATGAGGTATTCGCCAGTGACCTGAACCGACATCTGATTGCTTTCTATCAGGCAGTGAAGACAGATGTGGAAAGCCTTATCACATCTCTCGCAGCACTCGTAGGAGAGAACAATGCAGCTGAGTCGAAGGAGGAATTCTACTACAGCTGTCGTACCTTGTTCAACGCGTCACCAACGCCCGCTCTGTTCCTCTTTCTGAACAAGACCTGTTTCAGGGGAGTCTATCGCGAGGGTCCGTCGGGGTTCAATGTACCCTATGGACATTCGAATCCGAGCGTGTATGATGAGGCGCATCTACGGGAAGTCTCTGCAGCCATACAGCGAGTGACCTTTACACATCAGTCGTTTGAAGAGGCATTGAAGGCGGTCAAGGAGGGAGACTTTGTATACGCTGACCCGCCATATGTCCCCATTACATCCACTTCGTTTGTCGGGTATACGAAGGACAAATTCCCGATGACTTCGCATGAATTGCTGTTCGCACAGTTGAAAAAATGTAGGTTCTTACTTAGCAACGCCGACGCACCGATTGTCCGTGCGTCATTTGAAGGGTATGAGATTGAGCAAGTGTCGTGCCGGCGGGCGATTCACTCAACAAATCCCGCTTCGAGAGCGATGGAGCTATTAGTTAGTTCAACTTCACTACCTGCTTGAGGAACGCGGGGCGCAGATAGAAAGCGCGCGTCTTCTTGGCGGCGCCACCGGGACCCTTCGTGCGGCTCTGCAAGAACTTGCCAGTATTGCCGTGCAGTTCGCCTGCGCTGAGCCACGTCGCCTGGATTGCGTCGTAGTCTGTACAGAGGGCTGCAAACAGATCCGGGTGTGTCGACTCGGAGAAGAGGACTGGCTTCATCAGAATGATTGTGTCGCCCTTGCGCACGTAGGGAACGAAGAGGACGCGCCGCAGCTTGGCGGCGCAGTGCGAGTCGCAGAACGCGGTGGTTCCGAGAGCCTGGAAGTTGAGCATGGTCACGGCAACGGTCTCCTTAGGTACAAGAGTTCCGTTACGCAGAGTCTTGACCGGAAATATCTTGACCTCGCCATCGAGCGCGTCGAGAAGCGCCGACGAGGCGGGAATTCCAGTGAGCCGCTCGAGGAGCAGACCGGCGTCGCCCTTATTTCGGGTCTTGGGGCAGGAGATTGGGGTGTCGCAGAGGGCTGAAGCGGTGTCGGAGATCGAGCTCAGAGTAGGGCGTGACATTTTGTACTGAGGGAATCTGGATTCTTTCATGATGTTGAATACTTCGTTTTCAGAAATGTGCTGGGGCGTCACAATGCAAAAGTGGTTTTGTATTTGATTTTTCCGGGTTTGACAGTTGGACTTAGGGCTTCTTGCAGTACGGGCAGGTGTTGCGGTTCGGCACCTGGCGCCGAATGCACTTGGGCTCGACCTCCCAGCCGCAGCCGTCGAGCGCCATTTTACCCGCAGTCCAGAAGTCCTGGAACACGTAGGGGTTCGCCTTCTTCCAAGCGTGGAAGTTGGAGCAGTTGGTGTCGAACTCCTGCTTCTGCTTGGCTGCGAAGGCTGCGTCAGCCTCCTTCTTAGCCTTAGCCGCAGCGAGCGCGGCGACAGCCACAGGATCCGCCTGGACCTCAGCGATAACGCTGACGAAGTCGTCGCGCCACGAGGGCTTCTTCGCGGAAGACGCCATGGTTGAAGTTGAAGTAGTGAGGTGCTAGGTCACTGTGCAAGCACAACTCCCAATACACAACAACTGAGATCGATGGATTCAGTGTGTGTACAAGAGCAAGAGGCTTCTGGACTTTTTGTGATGCCGGACAATTCGTTTTCAGAAATCACTTAGCCTTGGGGCGGGCAGCTGCGGCTGCGATAACGGCTTCGCGGGCGCGAGTGCCCTTGCCGCTGCCGAGTCTGTCCTTGCCGTTGCTCTTGGTGCGAGGATCCTTGCGAGATTCGCGGCGTGTCTTTGGGGTGTCAGAGTCCATTGTGGCTTAGCTCTTGTGTTGAGTTGGACAATTCGTTTTAGACAGGCGGGTCCAGTCCGGGCATGTCGTCGTACACCTCGTCCTCCGGGTTGTACACCACTCGCGATGGGTGCAGCGGGAAGAAGTCGATGGTGAAGTACACCGTGGCGTCTGTGAAGCGCGGAGTTACGCGAATGTTCTCACCGATCACCGCTGCGAGCTGGCGGAGGACGTCGGTGCCGTAGACCAACTGCCTGATTGTCATACGCTTGTTGCCCCAGCCGTCGGCGTAGAACACGTGGTCGACGTCGAACTGGATGCCGCCAAAGCCGCAGTTCATGTGCTTCGGCTTGGAAGCGAAGTGGATGGAATCCAGAAGCCGCTCCTTGAGGTCCGCGGGGATGTTCGCCTGCATCAAGCGCAGGAACTCGAAGATGACCTGGTTGGTGAATGCCTCGTTGCGGCGTGCAGACCAGGCTGTAGAAAGCTCGTTGATGTCAGAAGAAGAGAGGATAGGCATTTTGTCCGGGCTTTGAGTCTTGGGGTATCTCAACGGTATTCGTTTTGCGAAAAACGGATCGGTACGTGGGTAGACAGAGCACGTCACGCTGCCGAAATGTCTTCTATCCCTTCCGACTTCATCTGCCCGCTCACGCAGGAGCCCTTCGTCAACCCCGTGAATGTCTGCGTCAACGGACATATCTTCGAGCTGGGTGCTATCAACGAGTGGTTTCACGGCGACCACGACCTGCGCCGCCCAGGCAACGACTCGTGCCCGACCTGCCGCGCCAAGCTGGGGTCCTTCCGCCCCGAGCGCGAACTCAAGAAGCGCGTCCAGGAGTGGCTATCGGCTAACCCTGGCGCTGTTGTGCCCCGCGCCGCCGCGGGGGCTGCGCCTTTCAAGGGCGGAGAGGTGGCTATCGCCGCCAACATGGTCTCCTACCTCGGGAAGGAGTTCGTAAACGTCGTCGCAGAGGTTGACCCTGCGACCCCGCGCCAGCCTGGCGTCTACATCATCGGTCTGGACTACTCTGGGTCGATGAATGACCTGGTGGATCGTGACGCAACCGAGGTCTTCTACACCCGCATGGACCTTGCGAAGTACACCATCAAGTGCGTGGCTCGCATGCTGCGTCCCGAGGACTCGCTGGCGCTGGTGACGTTCAGTACCAACGCACAGGTCACATTGGAGCCGACCTTCATGGACGATGCGGGAGTCCGGCAGCTCGAGACGATTCTGGACGGTGTTCATCCTGACGAGATGACGAACATCGATGCGGCTATCACTGCGATGATGGGCATCGCAAACCGCCCCGAGCTGGCGGGACGGGCTATCTTCGGTGCACTGCTGACGGATGGCGCGGAGACGGTTGTGCCGCACTCGGTTCGGGGCACGGTGGATTGGCTCTCCAAGCAGGAGATGAAGAACCCTTGGTCTCTCTCGACCTTCGGGTTCGGCTACCAGCTGGACAGCCATCTGCTGTCTCGCATCGCGGAGATGTCGTCCTCGGGCGGCGGTACCTTCGGATTCATCCCGGATCTGTCGATGATTGCGACCGTGTTCATCAACTGGGCGGCTAACTGTGCGGTGACCGCCAGCCGCAACGAGACGGTGACGGTCACGGTCAACGGCAAGGCGAACTCGTTCAACACGAGTCCTCTGGCTGTGGGTCAGCCGCGGAACTTCCTGGTGGAGGTGCCGCCAGGTGCGAAGGTCACAGCCTCGCTCGGCGACAAGGAGACTGTCCCGACGCGGGTTGCGGACACGTACCCCGTTGCGTGGAATCTCACAACGACTACGATGGAGCAAGTCGTTAACGCGATGAACACCACGGACATCAAGTATGTCCTGGATATGTTCGACCAGCTCTACCTTCGGTTCAAGGACGACATGGACCCGCGTGTTCAGGCGCTGATGCGGGATGTGCGGTCAGGTGACCCGACGGAGGGGCAGGTCGGACTGGCTCCGCGCTACTGGGCTCGCTGGGGTGCCCACTACCTGCGCGCGTCCCTGCTTCACCAGAAGCGCCAGCGCCGCATGAACTTCAAGGACCCGGGCTCGCTGATCTACGGCGGCAATGCGGACTCGCCGTTCGGTCGGCTGGTGGACGCGGGTGAGAAGCTGTTCCTCGGCATGGAGCCGCCCGCGCCTACGGGCACGGGGCGCAGTGGTACTGCGGTCCACACCACGGCTGCACAGCGGACTGCGTACCTGACCCAGGCGTACTCGGGTGGCTGTTTCGCAGGCGATACGATGGTGCTGATGGGCGATGGTTCGCGGAGTGAGCGGATGCCGATCAAGATGCTGATGCCTGGCGACCGAGTGTGGACGCCTACGGGAGTCGCAAGCGTCAAGGCGGTGGTCACGTTGGGACATGCGGGTGCGAAGAGTCTCATGATGAGCAAGGTGAAGAACACGCTCATCACGCCGTATCACCCGTACCTCGACGAGCATGGCATGTGGGTTACGGGCAAGGACACGGTGGGTGACTTTGAGTGGACGGACTCTGTACTGAACCTGTACAATCTGGTACTGGTTTCCGGACATATCATCGATGCAGGTGGTGTCCTGGCGTGTACGCTGGCGCACGGGTTCAAGGGTCCGGTCATCGAGCACCCGTTCTTCGGCACGGAGGCGGTGGTCGAGTGCCTGTCCAAGGCGAAGGGCTGGGTGCGCAAGATGCCGTACTTCATTGATCTCGAAGTGGTGCGCGAGAATGGGCTGATTGTGGACTGGGTGGAGGGAAAGGGTCCGGAGATTCCCGCCCTCCCCCGCGGTATGACGGGCGTGTAGACACAGAACAAGACCTTACTTACTCACTCACGTAATGTAAAAATTTTGTTTTTGCGATAGACTTGGCTCACTGCGCATCGTCTACTCATCGTCTCCGTGGAGAGCCTCCGTGAGGCGTGCGTTCTCCGCCTCGAGCTCCGCGACGCGGCGCCTGAGTGCCTCGATAATCGCCTTGTCTCCCTTAACAACATTCTTGTCCGTCTTGGGCTTCTTAGCCTTCCACTTGGGCTTGACCCAGCTGTCTGCGACCTTCTCAATGGTCAGCATGATGTTCCGGTGGATGTTAGCGCGCACAACGTTGCCCTTGTCAACCTGAACGCCCAACAGCTTATCCATCTCCTTGTTCGGCGAGAACTTGACAATTGTATGCGTACCCATGTAGTAGTTACGCGCCCCGATATCTCCCGATGTCACGGGAGTGTGCTTGATCGTGTCTAGGATGCGATCTCCACGCTGGATATGAATCCCACCCGTCCTCGGGTCGTTTGCGAGGATGAGCGTAACACTCAAGTCACCAATCACGCGGTCACCCTCCTTCATCACGTGAAGGACCTCGTCCGGAAGAACGACCTTGTTCTCAAGGTCCTCCAGCTTCTCCGCCGCATAGTAATGCAGCTTGTCCGTGCCCTGAGGATTGAAGCAGGTGCGGATCACACCGTCCTTATCAATGACCTTCGCGGTGACATGATGCACTTCCGAGTTCTTCTCGTCAAACACATCATCGTGGCTAAGCGGATACTCCTCCTCGTCGATGTAGAACGAGATATCGAAAGGGTGCTCCTCGGAGAGGAGACGCTCGCGGTATGTCTTGCGAAACGCATCCAGCAGAGTGCCAGAGGTGACTCCGGAGAGCAGCTCGTCAAACTTCTCGGGCGCGCAGGGAATGATATCAACAGTGCCGTTTCCGGTCGCATCAACGGCATACTCGTCCCACATGTCATCGCCCCGCTTCAATGTGGTTGCGAGAAGGGTGAGCCTCCCCGTCGCAACGGCGGTGGGGAGATCCACATCGATTGCGGACAACACATTGTCCGAACCGCAAGAGATGGTGCGCAGCGGCATCTTGAGCTGGCTCAGAACCCCGCCACCCACCTTCTTTCCATCGCCGAAGAAGCCCGTTTGCCCCTCCTCGACGTGCTCGCGGCGTGCACAGCGGATATTTGCCCGCTCGAGCTCAGACTTGGTCATGCCACAACCGTCGTCCGAGTGGTAGATGGTCTTGTTCATCGTGTTGAAGTGGATATGTACATTCTCCGCACCTGCGTCCTTGGACCCGTCCGTATACTCGGACAGCGCATTGAAGGAGGTGACGCCCTGGTGGAGAGTGTTCTGGATGTAGCCGGAGCCGTTGAAGGAATCCATGGTAGAAGGAGGAAGACTGATGTTGCTCATTGTGCCTGCTATAAAATATATCGGGGACCTCATTCGTTTTCAGAAAACGGAGTCCGCATACCCACCACAACACAATGAATGTGGACAAAATGATTCCTCTCAACTCAGCTCTCATCTACGCGCTCAACACACTCGGCGAACACCCCGACATCGAGATTGTCGACCTGAACGACAAGACCTATGACGTCACGCTCACGTGGCCTCAGCAGAGCTCGATGGGATTCAATGTAACAATCGGTGACGCAGTCGGGACGTCGCTGATCGACGTCTTCGAGCGAGACAACGTGACCTACGCATGGAAGGAGTACTTCATGATGCTCTTGTATGGCTACATAGAAGAGGTAAACCCGGCTGCATACTACACCCCACAGTAGAGACCCCGAGGGGTCTAAGTTGAAAATTTTTACACTCCCTGACAGCCTGTCAGGGATTCTTACGCCAGCGCCTCGAGCCAAGGTGCCTGCTCGGCTGCGGGCATACCCAGCTCGGTCATGTACGCCTTCGCCTGCTCAACCGCATCAGCGGCGCCGGACGCCGCGATCGCAGCCATCTTGCTCTGCAGCGCCTCGCCAAGCGACACCGAGGACTTGAAGGCGTCATCAAAGCCCGCCATGACATTGACCAGGCGCGAGAGGTGGCCCTCGCAGCACATGCCCACGGATTCGGAGGCTTCCTCCCACAGGCGGTTGAAGAGCTCCTTCTGCACCGGCTCGGGCTGGCGCATGATTGTGTGGTAGAGACCCTCGAGGACCTTGCCATATAACCGGTCGCCGGGCTGGCGGCAGTTGGGCGTCTGGTACCAGTGGTCGATGTCGTTGAGGACCCGCAGGAAAGCGGGGAGATTCCCCATTCTCGCCGCGAATACGCGGGCAATTCGGAGCCCGACTTGCTTGCCATCGCCCGGCTCCGCGAGGAGCTTGGCCTCGCCGGCGTTGGTTTGCTTGACCACTGCCGCCGTGTGGACATTCTGCCGATCGGCAGCGATCCGGCCCAGCGGACCCGGAGCGGGCGCGGGCCCCATTG
>Ga0208502_1000091_pt1 | contig 9527 bp, 13 predicted proteins | sample CryBogCBE18Jul07_FD_184579 | JGI IMG/M metagenome (GOLD analysis project Ga0208502, IMG submission 184579) | Freshwater microbial communities from Crystal Bog, Wisconsin, USA - CBE18Jul07 (SPAdes) | ecosystem: Environmental > Aquatic > Freshwater > Lake | place: Crystal Bog, Wisconsin, USA... | reverse complement strand
ACGCATACGTTCTGCGGCGGATGAACTTGATGAAGCTCTACTTTCAGGTCTTGTATCTTCCTCACTCCATTCCTCTCCAGATCCTGAATCATCCACGTCTTCCCATTCATCCTCCCATCCATCGTTCGGGTCTGCCATTCTATTACTAATTATAATTTTCTAACGTTCGTGCACTACAATCTTTGGTCGTCGTATACTTGGGCATCCAATAATAGGGAAGTAAATCTACTGCATAGTGTTGTTTATACAAACAACGATAGTAAAATTGTTCCATGGTAATCGATGTATCCGTATACTTGGCTTGAATTTCTTCTGGTATCGATTCTTGAATGATACTAAACCAAGACCGATTCAATGCACTCACCCCATCACTAAATGCCTCTTTTTTTCTCCACAAAATTTCTTTCGGCATGTACCCCTCAAATGATTCACGTAATAATTCCTTTTCACACTGGGTATACCTTAATTCTATCGGTATGGACAGATAGAGTTCTACAAAGGCACGATCTAAAAAAGGTGTCCTTGCCTCCAATCCATTCCCTGAAATGCATCGATCACTACGTAATGCATCAAAACAGTGAATATCCTGAACAAGGCGACGGCATTCCTTATCAAATTCAATGGCATTGGGTGCCCTCTTTAAATAAAGATACCCCCCACATACTTCATCTGCTCCATCTCCATTAAACACCACCTTGGCTTCACTATTCTCCCTAATATGCTTGGCAACTAAATAATTCCCTACGCTTGCCCGTACCGTAGTCGTGTCGCGGCTTTCAATCATCCTGACTACCTCTGGAATGGCCTTTAAAAAGTCTTCTTCTTCCACCAGAATGGTGGTATGTTTGGATCCTAAAAAATTTGCCATGATCTGTGCATACTTTAGATCCTCACCTCCTTCCAATCCTATGCTGTACGTCTCCAGCGGTTCCATGTACCCTAAATCTTTGCGACACTGATTTACCAACGTAGCGATGAGACTGCTGTCTAGACCGCCCGATAAGAGACAGGCCATTGGCTTTTCCGTATTCATGACGCGCTTCTTGACACAATCGTACAAAGTATCGCGAATGCGTGCATGAGGCATGGATAGGGAATGCTGAATCGATGGCATAGAAGTATACCATATTGTTTCATTCGTAGAATAACAAACCGTTGTACTTGGCATGACCGGTTCAATGGTTTGAAAACAATCGGGAAACATTTTTATCTCAGAGGCAACACATATCATATCTCCACAAGTAGCGTGGTACAGTGGTCTTACTCCATAAGGATCACGTGCAGAATAATATAACTCTTTGTTGGAATCATACAAAAAAAAGGCAAACTCGGATGCATCAATCATGTGAAGGGTTTGTTCCATTCCATACTCCATGTACAAATCTAAAATAACTTCACAATCCGATTGTGTCATGGGTGTTTTTTTCATGTTTGCATACAGTTCGCGATGATTATAGATTTCACCATTACAAATTAAATAAATACCATTTTTTTCAAACGGTTGTGATCCATTCAATACTCCATTGATAGACAATCGATGAAACCCTAACCATACATTTCGCAACGTATAAAAAACAGATTCATCTGGACCACGATGCTTTCCCTTTTCAAATGCATCCATGGCCGTTTTTACATAGATAGAGGGCCGTATCAATGCAAAAATACCGCACATCTTCTATTTTGTAAGGATTCATTTATATTGTTTTAGTAGGGGTTTCACCCCTATGACCCCACATAATGGTTGTAGGCGCAGCCTACCGGTGAAGCTGGAAGGTTCGGGATCGTAAAGTTTGGATCTCCTACTATGTTACGTAGGATGAGTTGTAATGCCCGTGCTTCCATTTGTTCTTGGACACGTTCCTTTGCCGATTTGTAAACATATATTGTATCCGTATAATCAAAGGAATATCGTATAGGAATGGGTGGATTTCCTACTACTTTGAACATAATGCAAAATTCATGACAAAGTAAATGTTTGGCAACATATAATGTACCATCTTTGATTAAAAGATGGTACAGTCTACCGGGTTTACATTTCCACACCGATACCTCCATGTTTTACTTCATATAAATAGTTACATTTCAATTTTATTAGGGTTTCACCCCTACGACCCCATTTTAATTGTAACGTGTCGTAGGTTCTATTAAACATTACTATAAATAATATAAAGACCTTACACTATTAGTAAGTACAAGATGTCCCGTAACATTGGAATGGTAAAGTGGTTCAACAACAAGACCGGATATGGTTTCATTACCCTGGATAATGAGGACATTTTTGTACACCACCAGCAGCTTCAGGTTGCCCAGAATCAGTACAAGTACCTCGTACAGGGAGAGTATGTAGAGTTTGAGAAGAAGGTTCTTACTGAGGGTAAGCATCGTACCATGGCGGTTGACGTAAGCGGGATCAAGCGTGGTCCTCTTATGTGTGAGACACGCCAGAAGATGCGCGATTCTCGCGAGGAATAAATTTTACCTTTGTATTTTGACGCTGTAACAATCCCAAGGCAAGATCTGGCAGAGTAGCCACTACATTCATTACCGTACGATAGTGAAAGATGCATACACATGCATCCTTTTCTAAACGAATACTATACCACCAATATGCTGGAATAAACAATAGTTTACCTTTTGGTACAGTAATCTCTAAAAATTTTACTTTTGTTTTTTCTTTCCATGGATTGATGGTACTATAATATTCTTGTGTTTCCACTTTTTTAATTTCATTCAAAAATTTGGCATTTCGTGGAGGACATAATTTCACCGTAATACTTCCTTTCGTTACTGCAAAATAATTTCGATACTGTGTTTTGTATTGTAGACGGGTGGTGTATTGATCACTACCCATCCATACGTCATGGTACATGGTACATACCAACGGTGGTCGTAACAATCGATCTGTATTGATATATGAATTGTTCAACAAGGTATCTTTTAAAAATTCTTCATTGTCCATCATTACATAATTTTTTTCAAACAAGGTTAGTGCTTTATCTACCGTAACGATACTTTTTCTATATTTTTGATCATAGACTATAATGTCAAACGATCCATACTCTTGAATGGGAAAATCCAGAGATGGATCTTCATAGTTAAATAATACGGGTTGTTTCAAATCACACACTTCTTCCAATTTTTCTTTTTGAAATTCTATTTCATATACTTCCAACTCATTGTTGGTTTTTAATTGAAATAGAATGTGAAGATACAGAACGATTACCGCAACAATCGTAAGTAATGTAGAGAACATACCAAGTAGAAAATGGATGGGTTTATATTGTTTATTCCTCTGTTGAAAAAGAGACGGGCTCCCCTACTTCAGCTAAAGGCATGGTCCCCTTCTTTTTGGTAGGCTTAATATTATTTTGCTTCTCCAATACTTCACACCGTTGAGATAAAGCAACAATCTGCTTGTTCAAGTTACGAATCAACTCTACTAAAGAATCATACTTTGTCTCTACTTCACTTTCTGTAAAAGTAGTATCCTGTTCTCCCACTTTTTCTTCTAAAGCTCTAAATTGTCTCATACAAAGTTGTTCATGGGCAACTAAACGTTTGGCGACTAATTGTACGGCATGAGATGTGTGGATAAGCTCTTCTTTGGGACCGGTAGCCTTGGGTTTAGACATAAAGGAGTAGAGTACTAAAAAAATAGAAGATTAACGAATAAATATCTACAGACTATTCATGGAAGAACAACCCTCCTTTTTTTCTCATGTATTCAATTTTGAACAAGAAAGTAGAAATGAAATGGTAAACATTGTACAATATACAGTCTTTTCCATAATCTTTGTTACTTTACTAAATCGAGGCATTCAAGATTATATGCCTGAAGTAGACAAAGATAAAGGAAGTATAGCCATTTTTGTAGAGATTGCCATTCAATGCATCGTTCTCTTTCTTGGGATCCTCTTTATTCATCGTGTCATTGTCTATATTCCTTCCGTAAGTGGTGCTAAATATGCGGATCAAAACATTATTTCCATTATTTTACCTACGTTGATTCTTTTGTTGAGTACGTCTCGATTGGGTGAAAAAATATCTATCCTCATGGATCGTGTGATGGGACAAGCCCCTGTAAAAAAGGTACAGGCTCAACCAACCCTTTCCATTTTGCCAAAGGCACAGACGGCAAATCCAATCAATAGTCCAGAGCCCGATTTCAATACCATGTTTGCCGGTCCTACGACTCCTTTAGTGAACGCTGCCTCGCCTGATTCGTTTGAACCAATGCCGTCCAACTTTGGAGGAAGCATATTTTAAATCTTTTTTCCACTCTTTTATAGATGGTCCTTCCCATTGTACGGAATACCATGATTCACCACGTTCATTTTCATTCATTGTTAATTCTAACCATTGTTTATACTCTACCGGGTACTTGCTTGGATCGATTGGAATGTCCTCTTTCTTACGACAAAGAGGACATTGAATTGGTACCACTTTTACAGTCGGTACGCGAAAAGGATACACCACTGGAGATGCATGCTTGACGTGACGATAACATTTGCCACACATGGCATGACTACAACTTTTCAGTTGATACGGGTGAAGTATCGTCTCGTAACAAATAGGACACTCCATGGTTTACTTGATTCATCCAGGATTACTTCAATTTTTATAAGATTGGAGGTGATTTTTTCTTAAAATCTTTATACAAGGATTGTACAAAGGCATGCGTCATTACCTTGTCATAATAAATCACATTACAAATGTTTCCATGAATACCATTGGCTGCACCAATGATCAGTTCATTTGTAAGCGTATGAGGTACCCATGTATCCGTATGAATCAGTGTTCCATTCATAAAAATATCCATCACGCCATTTTGATAAATCATTGCCATATGATTCCATTTTTGTAAAGGTATCACATGTTTTACTTTGGAATCCTCTTTCAATCGAACTTCTATTTTATTTTTTTCTGCATTGTACGCGACTAATACATTGTCTCCAATCAACAATACAGTACTATATTCTGTAGCCGAGGGTGAATAACTTGGAGCAGTAGGATGAATATAAAACCAAAAGGATGTCGTATAATGATAATTTACCGGTATCGTATAACTGGTTACTTTGTCTAATGGTATCGGTTTATGTACAAGTAAGGATCCTCCATACGTTTGTTTGGAAATTTGACGTATATACAAATGAAATAGGGCCAACCCAATCAAGGCTACCATGGTAAGTAAATAAAACGAGGGTATCTGTAACGCATGTTTCAAAAAATCAAATACAACGAGTCCTTTTTGTTTTATCCATTCGATAAATACCAGTATGAAATTAAATCGTTCTGGTTGAAACGTAATGAAATAAATTCCATATCCAATCATGTAAACTATACAATACGCCAAAAAAACATAGGTAGATTTATACAAAAAAGAAATAATTTCATTTTCAGCCGCTACGGTAAGTAACACCAATAGAACTACTTGAATGATAGGATAGGAAAATTTTAAACATGGAAATAAAAGTATAGTGAGGGCAAACAAATACCATGGTGGATACGGTGTAGTTAAAAATTCATATGGGTTCAGTATCGCTACAAGAATACATGTAATCACATATAGAATTTCATACAGTGTACTTTTTGTAAGTTGCGTCACTAATGGTAATTGAGCGATTATCATGATTGCATAAATAATGTATCCCGTTGCATTATCTTTTGCTTCCATGGAAAAAAAATGAGTAATTGCATTTGAAATGGCATCGATATGAAGAAGTAAGGGAATATTCAACACAATGGTAAATACAAATAAACCTACTAAATATTTCCACATATCCTATACGAATACTAATTTACCATAATAAATGACGTGCTAATTGATTTGCACTATATTTTCCAGAATCATGTATTCCAGCACTTCGTTTTAAATAATTGGCTCGTCTTGTTTTATTTTTGTGTTTGGTATAATCTTCATATCCCATGGCACCAAAATGAACCCACCCATTATGATAGATCATGTACTTTTTATCACGTCTTGTAGAACGAAAGACCTTGACACCGTAGCGTTTTGCTTTTCGTTCTACTTCTTTAGGATTGGAATAATCTTCCAGCATATTTTATACGTAGATTGTATGCCTCTCCATCCTCGTGAAGTCATGAAAAAAGCATACAAATTAGTAGAAGGAAATCCTGAGTATGATCCCGAGTACAAAATACCAGAAGAGGTAAGTGCCAGGGACAAGGCCAGAATTACCGATACTGCCAATATAATCCGTCTCATACGTCCTATACCTCCCTTGGAAGAAATGCTTGCTTCTATACCGTCTGGTGGGACCAGACGTAGACGTAAGTCTCGTTCAACGAAACGTACGAAGTAAATCAATTCCATCATATATCTTTGAGAATGTTTTGAGTTTTGGAAATGTTTTGAATAATGGTGTGACTACAAATTTTGCTAAAAAAAGACAGAACAAGATAAATCCACATACTGCCATGATAAAGTTTAGTGTTTACAGATTTAAATTCATGGTCATTTTGTCACTTCGTTTACGTCTGGCCTTTTTCGCCATTCCTAACCCATCCTTCATTTCATTTAATTCACTAATACTCACTGTACTTCCTTCATCCATTTGAACTGTTTTTGGTTTCAATCCATTCAAAATATCATTGATATCACTTGGACCTTTCATTTCTGGTCGTGGTTTCTCTGTTCTTACCTCTCTTACTTCTGGTCGAGGCTCAGGTCTCGAAAACTCTTGGCGCGGTTGTACCGTGTTCATGAATCCAGAAAATCCTGGACTTACTGAACTCATGGCTGCCTGCGTAAACTTTTGCATCAACTCTGGATTCTGTCGCATGATGTCATCGAGACCAGGCATTGATGACTTGAACATGGTGTTGGTCATGTGAAGCATAATGGCACTACCGCCTAATTGAAAGAGCAACTTTAATTCAGGAGCAAGCTTTGCCTTATTCCTGTATTTTTCATGCAATTCAGCAAAAATTTCATCATAATCCGTAATATTCTCCGAAAATTGTTCTGCCCATCCATCCAATTTAATATCAAATGGATCAAACTTGGAATTCAAAAATTCAAGTCCAGTAATACAGGCCATTAACATTTTTCCCTGAAATTTTACATTGTTCGCCTTTTCTTTCTCGGCTACAATATTTTCATACTCCCCCTTCATCTCCTCTAATGATGAATCCATCGAATACCGTTTCGTCAACTTGACACCTTTGGATTCCAAATCTTCCAACTTTCTTAAATAAGAAAACCTCTCACGTAACGTCTCCTTTTGATCGACTGGCTTATCTGGATTCCCTATAAATGGCTTGAATCCATCCCATGTTTTTTCCTTGACCGGTTCTGCAAATCGTACAGTTGGTTCTATTTTTATCTCAGTAGATTCTGTCCTTGGAAAACTTGGAAACGTTTCATTTTTTGGCTCCTTTAACTCTGCAAAATTTAATTTGATTTCTGGTTCAAACGATACTGAACCAGACCCCGACAATGAATTTAATTCTTTTTCCAAGTTATCAATGTCAGATAATGTAATGGTTTCCTTTTCCTTTTTTTTATCATTCATCAATAATTCAATTCCTGGTAAAGATGTTTTTATTTCTTCCAAAGGGGTAAGATTAATGACTTCCATATCCTAAGTAAGAAGAATTCACTTTAAATAATCCGCAATTATCTTTTACGGATAAACCAAATTGCCTGTAACAATGTATCTGCCAAATCATCCTTTTTTTTATGCTTCAAGAATACCGTATCATCCCATCCCTTTTCCGCCAATACTTGTTTCGCATATTGAATACTCAACTTTTTTCGTTGGCAATACGTAGTGGGACCTTGATGAAACAACTTTAATTTATTCACGGCAGAGATGCAGTGTACTTCTGCGCCACGCATCAACCAGTACTGTACGACCATACCTTGAATGCCTTTCATTTTACTGGCAAGAGGACCAATTTGATTCTCTACCAGTACAGTGTTTACATTTTCAAATGTACTGTATACTTCTATGAGTCGTTTCCCAATTTCTACCATGTCTGGTTCATTCGATACCCACTTACGTTTCAGGGAAGCAATCATTTCTTTTTTTGTACCCAACGGTGAATCGTTTTGTTTGGATAAACATAACAATTGAGGTAGTTCTTTGTTACCTAAACATTTCTTGCATAAAAAAAGATCACCCAAATGGTGCGTAGATTTTGAACAACACGTATAGCTGGGTGCAAGATTATGCACGTCCCAACTTTCAATCTTCTCGCGAAGTAAACAATGGGCTAAATGTTTTACACCAATATCAATGGACAACATTCTATACTTTAGGAAAACGTACTTATATTATTTTAGGAATAGATAGTATGTCGTATGTTAGTATTGGAGCCGATCCAAATGCAGGGAGAGATTATGAAGCGGATGCAAGAGCGTACGAAGAAGCCTACCGATTAGAACAGGAAAATGATAGAGCAAGAGCTGCAGCATCTGCAAGACCTCCACCACCTCATCCTCTTGCGACCAATGTTTTCCCCGAACCTAATCGTCGTTTGTTTGGTGGTAAATCGAGACGAAAGACCAAGCGATCCAAACGTACTCGCCGAAGATAAACGCATGGGTTCCAATTATATTGTTGGAATAAATTGCCAATTCAATTCATCACATATTTTTTTCCATATATCATCTTGTTCCATTCTTTTTTCACGATCTTTCAACATTGGAAAATAAGGTAAAAAAGAATCCTCCTCTAACAATTCACACAATTTATAAATCGTATAATAATAATTTAAAAAATTAACGCGGTCATCTGGACAACATTTTGCATACGGTCTTTGTATTTCAATAAAGAGAGAACACAATTTTTCTTCTAATTCTGGACTCATGACGGGAGGTTTAATTCCCAACTTATCTTTGATAAATGTAATGTGTTCATAATATTTATTGTACCCGAATTTTTTTAAAATTTCTTTTGTTTTTTCATTTGTAATCTCCGCTACTTCAATGCGTTCTTTTTTAATTTGGGATTGAATATTTTCAAAAATGTCTGGCGGTATTTGTGTCGATTCTTTGGCTTGAAATTGTGCCAAAATTTCTCGAAAATGATTAATACGTTTGTAAGCATAAAAACAAATTTCTTTGGGTGGTTCTTTGTACGAGGGCTTTTCATTTTCAATGAGGTACTGGAACTGACATGCACACAATGCATTGTTACAAATCACAATGCCATCATAATCCACTGGTATTAATTCACCACGATTACATTTTTTACAGATGGATGTATTGTAAATGGAATCATCCGATAGATATGTATTATCCATATTTTTCAAATAATGCATTGCATGATTTGTCATGACTTGTGTATCCGGCAATGCATCTACTTTGAAAAATTGGTTTAACAATTTAATAGTAGACTTTTTCTCCGATATACCCTTTTTTTCTTCAAAATAAGAAAAGAGATGATGACCATTATCTAAATAATAACGAAGCTGACCATCTTGTATCTCTTTCATTTGTTTTTTTATTTTGGATAATTTGATAGGATCTGTTTCTACGAGACACTCTTCTTTTAATTTAG
>Ga0208502_1000088_pt1 | contig 9644 bp, 11 predicted proteins | sample CryBogCBE18Jul07_FD_184579 | JGI IMG/M metagenome (GOLD analysis project Ga0208502, IMG submission 184579) | Freshwater microbial communities from Crystal Bog, Wisconsin, USA - CBE18Jul07 (SPAdes) | ecosystem: Environmental > Aquatic > Freshwater > Lake | place: Crystal Bog, Wisconsin, USA... | reverse complement strand
TTGATTCAAAAGCGGCAGAATGTAATCCGGTAAAACGGATTGTGGAGTTTGCGTAAAGAAGTATACGAAAAAAGAAATAGGTATCGTATGGCCACTGAAATTGATAAGTTACCGTATAACACAACTGATTTACCTGCACGAGATATACCCAGAGAAACAATAGAGCATGCGATTGATCCGCAAACCACACCTACGTATGTTCCTACGGCACCCAAATACATCGAGCAACAGCAGATACAGCCGCAAATCGATCGATGGGAAGAGTTTCGATTGCCGGCTTTGTTAAGCATCTTGTATTTTTTATGGAGTGTACCCAGTATCCAGGTAATGGTAGAACGTATGGCGCCCAGTGTATTTACAGACCCTACCATGGGTCTTTTTGCAAAAAGTATTTGTTTTGGTGCGTTGTACTATGCGGTAACAATTGGCGCAACCTATTTAAAACCATAATATATGGAAGACCCTCTTACGCATGATCCTATCAGTAGAATTATATTTGCAAGAACGGATATTCATAACAATGCCGCAAGAATACCACTACAGGAAATGGGAGAACGGTTAGATTTTATTTTAAATCTTGAGAATCCAGTACTGGTGCTACATCAAGATGATGTAGCTTTATTGAGAGATGCGTTAGTCGAAAGAGGTGCGCCGACCGAAGAAACCTTTATGAATAGAATCAATGATTTATTTAGGGATAGATGGAATCTTACGATGGCAGAAGGACAATTTGGTGAAATGGAAGATCTTGGAGGATCCCGTACGAAACGAAAAAAATCAAAACGTAGACGTTCGCGAAAATATAGACGATAAATACTTAAAGACAATAAAGTAATAACAAGTATCTCGCAATAGCTCAGTTGGTAGAGCGACGGACTGTAAATCCGCAGGTCGAGGGTTCAAATCCCTCTTGCGAGACTCAAACAATTAATTCTTCGATTTCCCATCCAGGCCATACTTTATCACCAATTCGAATCACGCGCATACCCTCTTTTACGAGAAAGATGGTATGACAAGGAGTACAGTAAACATCTTTACCATTGGACGTCCCATACAAGAGAAGAACATCCTGTAGCGCGGAGGAATGGTCTCCGGGACACCAATAATTCATTTGGTACAAGATTCCAGACACATCCGTGATCTTGTACGTTTGTTCACTCAGCCCTCTTGCCCCCGGTATTTTTCGTCCCTTGTCATCTTTCGCAAGCGGAAACGTAGGAAGAATCATGGTATACATTCTTTCGACAAAATAAGAATTCAATTTTTAAATAGTTAAAGAGTATCCTAACTATAAGTTAGATGCGGGCTACTACCAAACTGATGATGATACGAACGATCATTGACCCGAACGTTCCTCGCATTACCAATTTATACAATACCGTGAAACAAATCATCAATCTCGATGCAGAAAAGGTGACGATTCATCCAAGTGACAGGAGACGCGTTCAACATGCCTTGCGTTATTTTATCGACGATGTAGATAAAACCGCTTTATTTCTACGATCAAGATTATAAAATTGAATTAGAGAAATACACTTACGATTATAAAATGGACGTCACGACTCAAACGAAACTTACGCGCGATGAATGGAACAGCATTGAGTTGCCGGTAACTGCAGAAGAGTTATCGATTCTACAATTTATTCGGCAAGGATTTCATGAACCCCAAAAGAAAGAAAATGCCATGAAATCCATATACACGTATTTAAAGATTGACCCGAATCCAGCACTCGATCATTATTTATGTCAAACATTTACGTCTATTCCCATGAAAAAGAATACCGTTCCTTTGAAAAAAGCCGATCAAATACGTATTCAATCCAAACAAGTACCGGATACGGTGTACGAAAAAGTTCTTCTTTCTCTATGTGAAAAAAAGGAATTCTTTCACGTAGAATGGATGTTACGACTTACTGTATCGAAACCCAACCCGTACGTCATGACCTATGTACGCGATTGCTTAGCCAAGTATAACCCAGACATGGTAAAATGGACCAAGGATGCCGTACAGTTACTTGAACGTAATCCGTATGTTGGGTACAAGGATCGTGAACTCTATGCGCATCAAAAGCAACTCTTTACAGTAGCGAAAGAAGAGGGTCCCAAGTTGATCCTGTACGTGGCGCCTACCGGTACGGGGAAAACCATGTCGCCGATTGGATTGTCTGAAAAGTATCACATTCTCTTTGTGTGTGCCGCGAAACACGTAAGTATGGCATTGGCCAAAATGTGTTTGTCCCTTCAAATTAAAGTGGCCTTTGCCTTGGGATGCAAAGGAGAAGAGGACATTAAGCTTCATTATTCTGCAGCGATTGATTACATTAAGAATAAGAAAACGGGCGGCATTGCCAAGGTAGACAATACCAATGGGGCCAAAGTAGAAGTCATGATATCAGATGTTCAATCCTACTTGTATGCGATGCACTACATGTTAAAATTTCAACCGAAAGAAAAGATATTGTTGTACTGGGATGAACCGACGATTGCGATGGATGTAGAAGAGCATCCGTTGCATCCCATCATTCAGCAACTATGGAAAGAAAATGTAATCCCGAATGTGGTGTTGTCTTCGGCAACTTTACCGGATCTTGATTACAGTGCATTTACAAGTTCAACCATTTACAAGATTCAAAATGGTGAATCTACCAAAACGATTCAATTGGTGAATCCAAATCATCAATTGATTTTGCCGCATCATTTACCATTTGATGAGATTCCAAACGTAGTGGTCCATCTTAAAGCACATGGTGACTTGTTGAAATATGTAGACTTGGGGTCAGTGGTTGCCTTCTTGAAAGGGCGAACCACCTTTACCAAGGCAACGGAACTTACCATTCCAGCCATTAAACAATACTACGTGTCTCTGCTGGCTACCATGACAAAAGAAGAATGGGAAGAGGAACAGAAGAGGAGGATTCAAGTTCCTTCGACGATACGATTTTGCTCGGAGGATGCATGGACGTGTAGTTACGGTCCAACGATATATATTGCGGAAGATGTACAGAAGATTGCTTCGTATTGTTTGAAAACGGCTTCTATACCGGCATTGTTACTGCAAGACTTGACAAAACAATTGTCGTACAATCAAAGTTTAACTGAAAAAATGGTTCAATTAGAAAAAGATTTGGAAGATAGTAACAAAGATGCAGAAAAAGAAAAGAAAATGACGGATAATCGTGTTTCACCCGAAGTCAAGAAAATACAAGAAGAGTTGAAGCGTTTACAAGCTTCGGTACATACAATTGCGTTACCGAATGGATATGTACCCAACACGTATGAGCATTTGTTACGGTACGATCAGGTAGACAAATTACCAATTGCCTTTACCTCGAATGTAGATACGTCGACGATTGAAAAGGTCTTGACGACGGACATTGATGCATCATGGAAAGTCTTGTTGATGATGGGGATTGGTGTCTTCTCCGCAGAAGCACCACCGCGCTACATGGAGTTGGTGAAGGAACAGGTGATGAAGCAGAAAATGTATGTGATCTTAGCTACGACGGATTACATTTACGGAACGAATTATCAATTTGCGAATTTGTATCTTGGAAAAGATATGCGACTTAGCCAAGAAAAGTTAATCCAAACATTGGGACGTGTTGGTCGCGGAAAACAAGTACCGTATTCGATACGATTTCGTGATGATTCCTTTGCATCGATACTCTTTACCCCACAAGAATCACCAGAATCCAGGATCATGTCACGATTATTTTCATAAAAATATAACTATACATTATGTCAGGAAATTTTCCTCCACCTATGCCCTTAGTACGTTCCACTGGTAGAGGATATGCTGGTGTACGTGCCCCAGTTGAGGAAGACATATGGGGTGAATTAGGTCCACCACCGCCTCCACCTACCTTTGGCCGTGATATTCCCAGTCCACCACCTTTAGTGCGGAGAAATGCCCGTGCTATGCCTTCACCCGTGCAAATCAATGTTCCTGCAGATATTTTGGCAAATGTACCCGATATATTTTTTAGAGATGAAACATGGAGAAAACATTTTGCTTCTCCAGATGCAGATTTTGTAGCAAATCAAGAAAGAAAACGAACTGAACCAGAGGCATATGAGGTAGTAGAAAGAATAGAGACTTTGATAAAAGATAGATTTATTACAGATTTACCTACTTATGTATCTGGTCTTCGTAAAAGTGATCCTGTAAAATATGAGTTGAATGCTGGACCAAAAGTAATCAATGTTCCATTTGTAATACATGTACTAAGAAATTTTCGTAGTATTCAAAAAATGCCAATGGTAATGGAAGATCGATATCGATTTATCATTATGTTACGAACTTTTTTGATGTATATACCCATAGATACATTGTATGAATTTTTGGATAGTTTACTTTCCAAAACAGGAGGAACAAAAAAGAAAAGAAAAACAAAGAAAATAAAAAAGAAGATGATATAAAGACTAATCCTTTGTTACTGTAATGGCTCTCATTCAAGAATATTTTGAGCTAAGTGACAAATACCAACAAGAGTATGGTACCCATACCATACTGTTGATGCAAGTAGGCTCCTTCTTTGAAGTCTACGGCAACAAAATACATCGTACGATTGATGATTTTACACGCATCTGTGATTTGAATATAGCGGAAAAAGGAACCGCCCAAATGGCTGGGTTCAAAGATACCCAATTAGAAAAATATTTGAAACGTACCCAAGAAGCCGGATATACGGCCGTAGTCTATGTACAAGATGAAATCAAAACCATTCGTAAATTAGCGGGGGTATTTTCACCTGGTACTTATTTTTCTGATTCTCCCATGTTATCCAATCACATTACTTGTATTTGGGTAGATCAAGTCAATCGAATGTTTCCCAAAGGAAAATATGTAGTGATTGGAGTAGCCAGTATTGACATTTATACGGGTACCTCCAAGGTAATGGAATATACGGAAGAATATCGAATGAACCCGGCTACCTTTGACGAATTAGAGAGATTTATTTCGATTACCAATCCAAGTGAAGTACTTTTCATATCCAATTTAGATGTGAAAGAAATTGATAAAATTATTCATTATGCAGGAATACAATGTGATTTAATCCATCGTATCCCCATTGTACCGGAAGATACCATCCTTATGAAACGTGTACGAAATTGTGAAAAACAAACGTATCAAAAGGAAATTTTTTATTGTACAGATCATCCCATTGCGACTCAAGCTTATTGTTATCTGTATGATTTTGTCAATCAACACAATCCACATTTAACCAAATCCTTATCGGAACCCGAATGGGAAAATCCCAACCGGCTTGTATTAGCCAATCATACGTTGAAACAATTGAACATCATTGATGATGGTGCAGTAAAACCGAATAAATTTTCTTGTATTTCTTCCATGCTCAATGAATGTTCTACCCCCATGGGAAAACGCGCCTTTTTACATTTATTGTTGCATCCCATATGCGATCCTCTTGTCCTACAAAGAGAATATGACATTACAGAGCATGTTATGGATAAATCGATTTCATTGTCGATCAAAGATTTATCAAAATGGGAACGCAAATTATTTTTGAAAAAGACTACGATTTCATCCTTTGTTACATTACAAAAAGACATTGATAATATCAAACTTCACTGTACGATGGATCCCGTGGTAATTGCTTATTTGAAACATTTTGATGAAAACATAGAAAAAGTACCCACTTATTGTGAAACGATTTTACATTTTATTCATGATCATTTTGATATTGAAACGGAAACCATACGTATGGGTGTAGATGAAGAATATGATCGTCAGCGTATACAATTAGAAGAGGCCGAGTCAAAACTAAAAAGTATACAAGATGGATTCAATGCAGTTTTGGAACAAAAAGAAAAGAAAAAGTCAGAGTATGTAAAAATTCATGAAACAGAAAAATGCATTGGATTGATTTGTACGAAACGTCGTGCGGCTTTACTATTGAAAACAATACCCTTAACCCTGGAAGTACAAAGTGGTTCGAATGTATATTTGATCAATGCAGAAATTCAAGCGTTATGTAAATCCATTTCTACGTTACGAATCACCATTGAAAAAGAAAAAGAGCGCGTGTTTTGGATGATTATTCAACGTATGGAAGCCTACCAATCTATCTTGGATACCTTGATTGTCTTTGTCACCAGAATAGATCTTATGTACACGAGAGCGGCTCTTGCTAAGAAATACAAGTATTGCAAGCCGATTTTGGTAGAAGGAGATAAATCTTTTGTAGAGGCAACCCAAATACGTCATCCCTTGATTGAACAAATCCAAACCAATGAAATTTATGTAACAAATGATATACGGTTGGGACAAGGTACTGATGGTATTTTACTGTATGGTACGAATGCGGTTGGAAAAACGAGTTTTATTCGATCGTTGGGTATTTCCGTGATTCTTGCTCAAGCAGGAATGTATGTCCCGTGTACAACTTTTCGATACAAACCATACCATTCTATATTTACGCGTATCATTGGAAATGATAATTTATTCAAGGGTCTCTCTACTTTTGCAGTTGAAATGAGTGAACTTCGAACGATTTTGAAATTGGCCAATCAAAATAGTTTAATTTTAGGAGATGAATTGTGTTCGGGTACAGAGACACAGAGTGCCATTAGTATTTTTGTAGCAGGAATACAACATTTTCATCGTGAAAAAAGTAGTTTTTTATTTGCAACCCATTTACATGAAATTGTAGACTATGAAGAGTTGAACTTGGATACAGTCAAGATGAAACACATGTCCGTCGTATATGACAAGGCATCGGGCGTACTGGTCTATGATCGTAAACTAAAAGATGGACCTGGCGATAGCATGTACGGGTTGGAAGTGTGCAAGTCCTTGGCTCTTCCCGATGCATTTATTAGTTCAGCGTATGAGATTCGACAGAAATATAAACCGGATTCCATTCTTTTGTTGAAACCGTCGCGTTACAATGCAAAAAAACTGGTCGGTGCATGTGAACAGTGTGGAAAACAAGGCAAAGAAATTCATCATTTGCAGTACCAAAAGGATGCCACGGATGGATTCATTACAACTGAGGATGCTGTATTCCCGAAGAATCACGTTGCTAATTTAATGACCCTGTGTGAGAAATGTCACGATATCATTCATCAAAGTAATACGAAATTAAAAAAAGTAAAAACATCCAAAGGAATAAAACATGTAACTATATGAACATTTATATACTATGGTTTCAAGGATTGAGTCAAGCACCAGAAATAGTTCAATGGTGTGTTCATTCTTGGAAAAAATACAATCCAGACTGGACTATTATAGTATTAGACTATGATAATCTACACAAGTATGTAGATTTACGTAAAGTAATGTATGACAAGGATATTGAGTTGTGTCATTTAGCAGACATTGTTCGTATGATCTTGCTACGTGATCATGGCGGATTATGGGTAGATGCCACTTCTTTTTGTAATAAACCGTTAAAGGATTGGTTTCTTCCTTACATGGTAGAAGGGTTTTTTGCCTTTGATCGATATCGTCCGGATTTGATGCTTGCCAATTGGTTTTTATACGCAGAAAAAAATCATCCTCTTATCACTCAATGGTGTGAAGAAACCCTGTATTATTATCAAATACATGGAAAGGCACATACCTATTTTATACATCATCATTTGTTTGAACAATTGTATCACAGAGATATTGTCTTTCAACGTGAGTGGGATAAAGTACCCAAATTATCTGGAAGTATTCCCCATACGTTACAAATCGTAGATTTTTTCAAAACGAATGGACAAAAAGATATTGATTCGAAACGTGTACCCGTGTATAAACTAAGTTACAAATGTACCTTCCCTCCTTATGATCCGCGTATGAATGTATACTACCTCTACTCTACCTTGTAGGAAGCTTCCAGCTTCACCGGGTAGGCAAGCCACGGAGAACCCCGAATCTTTCAGGTTCATCGGGTAGGTGGGGTCGTAGGGTCCACCCCTACAAAGATTCATTGCAGGAGGTGCGGAACCTGGGTTCTGCAAAAAATTGAAACGCTTTTGGACATATATCTTCATACAAATGGCGATTCGTGTGTACAACAATCACGACTATGAAGGCGAGGTGGTTGTGGAAACCACGGAACGTTTCTATCTCGGGGAAGCAAAAGACTTTGCAAAGGACTATGATTGTACCGTCATGATCCGGTCCTTTCAAGGTTGGAAATTCAAAAAGGGTCCTTCCAGGGCAGAACTCGATACAAAACCGTCTGCCCTCGTAGAATGTCGTGGGACGGACGTATATATTATTTAATCTTCAAGTAACGTATGAACCCTTGGACTGGATGGAGTAAAGTAAAACCGAGTCAACGAGAGAGAAAGACTCAAAAGAAATCTTGTTTTTTAGGAAAAAAACGTAGTTATCCAATTTGTTCCAAAGGTACGAACAAGGTCAATACAAAAGGTGTATGGGCAGCCTACGTTCGTGCAAGTCAATACAAGAATAAAACGGTAAAACGTAAGGCGAAATCCTTATTAAAATAAAGAAAAGAAGTATGAAGACCAGAAAAGGAGGAAATATACTTACCCAAGTTGGACGTATGGTAGGGGTCTATCACGGACCCTCTACCAGTAAACTCATGCGTAATTTTTTAGAAATTTATGGACAAACCTATGTCAATGTACGACCCATTTTAAAAGAATGGGTAGTAGAAAAAGTGGTACAAGGAAAACCTGTATTGTTATTAGATTCACGTTACGAAGCCATTTTTTTAGAAATGTATTGCAAGGTATTTACTACTTTTATTCCACCATTTCATGTGATTTATGATTTTAAAGCAAAAGTAGAACGGTATACAAAAGATAAAAAACAAGAGTACACGTCTGCAGTGGAAACACTTACCTTGTACGTTCAAAAATATGTAAAACAAGAGAAAAAAATACCAGCCAATGCATATGATTGGTTAATGGATTGGATTGATTATATGGAAACGTTTAAACCCAGTGCTGAAGTATCGAATTTAAAAAAAGCCATGTTAGGGAATCGTAGTGATGAAGTAGATCCACGATGGGATTCTATTTCTCTATTACCCAAAGCACCGGTACGTACTGGAGGTCAACCTGAAAAAGAACCGATCTATATTTCACATGATCCAGTTATGGTTGACATATTTTTAAATATTATTGTCTTTGTAGTAAAATTATTACTTGTATTGTTATCGGGTGGAATGGTAAATCCATTTTGAAAAGATATAAAATGGTTTGCATTGTTTACTACATGAATTACCTCGTACCTTATTCTGCTACAGTGATTTCTATATCAGGACGTTTTGTATTTATGTATCTGTTGTATACAAAAAAATCTACCAATGCTTATTCATTATTGTTTCTTCTGCTTTATGGATTACGTAGTCAAATGATAGATGATAGGCCATTGTTGGTTCGTGGTTCTTCTGATATAGTATTGTTTTCCATTTCTACAGAATCGTTGCAAAATTGTACCAGAATCTTAAAATAGACGCGCTACTTCACGTAACCGTATCTTTTCACGTTTCTCTTCATATTTTTCATGATCTTTCCATACAGCAATTTCTTTTTCTACCGTTTCCCTTCTTTCCTGGTATTCCGGTACTTCATCGAGTACCAATTCAATCACTTGTTCGATTGGTTTCATCAATTGATTGGTAATGTAGTGTTCATAATCCGGCATTAATCCATTTTCT
>Ga0208502_1000086_pt1 | contig 9709 bp, 17 predicted proteins | sample CryBogCBE18Jul07_FD_184579 | JGI IMG/M metagenome (GOLD analysis project Ga0208502, IMG submission 184579) | Freshwater microbial communities from Crystal Bog, Wisconsin, USA - CBE18Jul07 (SPAdes) | ecosystem: Environmental > Aquatic > Freshwater > Lake | place: Crystal Bog, Wisconsin, USA... | reverse complement strand
TATGCAGTTTGAAGATATCGAAGAAACCGAAGAGGAAGAAGAGGAGATCGTAGACGGTGAATACACGCATGGATATCTAAAAGATGGATTTGTGGTGTCTGACAACGAGTTGGAAGAGGAACCTTATCTTCCGTATCCAAAAAATTGATTTTAAAGTATAAAAAGAAGTTATATCAATGCAAACTGTCGTAGATCATGCACTACTTCGTCAAAAGTTTCGCACTGCCATCAATGCGAAACTTGATAATCCAATCTTAAGTGAAAACATTGAAATTGGGGTCTATAATTATAGTATTCAAACGGCTACTGAAAAGAAAATTGTCAAACAATGGTCCAATCCTCTCTTTTGTGAAATTTATTTATCCAAAATGAAATCTTTGCTGTACAACGTAACTGCCGTAGTCAATCACATGGAAGATGCCCATTTGATTGCCTTTCGTCCAGTGCATGAATTGAATCTTGCCAAATGGAAAGACATGATGCATCGTCAAGAAAAACGCGAGGAACATTTATTTTCGAATACATTGGCCGCGAATACTACGGATTTTACTTGTTTCAAGTGCAAGGGGAACAAATGCATGTACTACCAGTTGCAAACCCGCTCGGCAGATGAACCCATGACTACATTTGTAACGTGTGTTCATTGTGAAAATCATTGGAAATGTTAATACAATCTTCCAGAAAGAAAAAGAGTTCGAGAGGATGTTCATGAATCATGTTGAAAATGGCAATGTACTTGCAAATGACCTTGATGTACTTGTACTTGGACAAGTCAGGCATCGTAGAGACCTTGACGTACTCGTAACATGCATCCAGCGTATCCATTACAGAATATCCATCTTGATACAGCGAGAGGATACATTGTGCTTCTTTTTTGTCACCTCGTTGAACGGCTTCAAAAAATGTATCCAGTAATGTAAACGGGATATCCGTATGGGTTTGCTTCAAATGGTGCATCGTAATAGGTATACCAAGAATCTTATACTTTTCGAGATAATTGAGAATGGTTCGAATGGATGGACGTGTGAGAGAAACGAGATACTCTTTGGCTTCTTTATCCATGTGGATGTCTTCTTGGGTACAGACGCGATCAATAAAGGAATAGAGGTAGGTGTCGCTTACTGGTTTCAACCGAATCACCATACAGGTAGAATAAATACTTTCCATGATTTTTTGAGGATTGGTTCCCGTTAAAATAAATTGAATGGACGCGTACGTTTCCATGTAATTGAGAAAAATTTGTTGGGTTTGTTCATTCATTTCATCGAGTCCGTCGACGATAATTTTTTTATTGGTAGTCGATTGACAAAAAGTTTTGACTTCATTACGATAGTACTGGATTCCTTGCTCCTTCAACACGTTGATGAAGAGAACTTGATCTGGATCAATGTTTTTCACGAGGAGGGAGGCGAGAGTGGTCTTACCAGATCGTTCAGGACCGAGAAGGAGAACGTTGGTTTGGTAGGAAAGAGAAGATTTTGAATCCAGTTCAAATTCTTCGACGGATTGAGGCATGTACTTGTAAATAAAGGGAATCATTAGATGTAGTTAGAAATGAACGTTTAAGAGGTTTTCCAGACATTAGGTCCCGCGCCTTCCTCTACGACCCAACTTGGCTATACATATTATTCTTCAACCATGTCTGGTAGTACTATATCGACTGGTTCATCTGCCACTTATACTCCATCAACTGGAAGTGCATCTAATTATTTAACAAATGGTATATATTTAATAAGCTTATTGGGTTATTACACATCTTCTGGTAATAGTTCAACATATTTATCATTAGCATTTACAGTAGCGGTTACTTCAAATAATTCCATTTCACCAGGTGGTGCTATTGTTCAAGGAATTTCTATGAACAATGTAATTGGTAATACATTAACTAATCATGTAGTGAGTTTGTACACACCAACATTTGTTGTAACAGTAACATCACCTACTTATTATTACGGTTATGCTAATATAACTATATCTTCTGGATCTGGCACAAGTTATACACCAACTGTTCAAATTACGTCTATTACACGGATAGGATAAAGATACATTAGGTCCCGCGCCTTCCTCTGGGACCAGTGCTTTTTTAGGTTCTTATGGTACTGCAAATTTTTCATCAGTAAGTTATATGGTAAGTGGAAATAATTATGCAAGTAGTAATGTTACATTGCCAGCAGGTATATATTTTGGATTATTAACATTTATTCCTAGTTATACTTCTAACGGTACAACTACTTTTACAAATTTTTATAATACAATGTCGGGAACGTATGTTACTGGTTTAAATACTTATAGTGATGGTAATATACCAAGACAGACAATGACCTATGGTGTTCCAAGTACTTATCCATATATTAATTTAGGTCCAATTCTATTTAGTGTATCCGCATTGTCTACCAATGTTTCATTTACAACGTCACCAACATTTACATATACAACAGCTGCTGCAGGAATAAGTGTTGCTTCAGTATTTACTTATGTCAGAATCGCCTAAGTATAAAACGGATTGTTATCAATGGTCATGCCACAGTACTCGCTGGGCTTTTGTGCATAGTTCACCGGATGATAAATTCCAATCTCATTGGCTTGTTCCAACATGAACTTGAAATTATCCCAAAAATCTTTTTTATGACCAATCGAAGAGGTCATCAAATGGGTTAATTCATGTAGAGCGACAAACGTAAGCGTATTCAAGTCGATTAATTTCATATCATTTTTATATTTTCTCAAGCAAAAGGCCAATTTTTGTCCTTTATCTTCACTGTAGGCCGTGTATTCACTGGTTGGCAAGGTTTCCACGATGCGATGCGGATTAAAGTTTTTCACGAGAAGTTGGACACGTGGATCCTTGTGAAACTTTTCTTTTAGGTGAGCAACTACTTTTTTCATGCGATCCGTAGCTTCGGCTAAAAGTTCGACACTTTCTTGAATCCTATCGGAATCGCGTACACAATATTTGTTACCGTCTTTATGAGCGACGATACATTTCAAATGAAAGGTATCGCTATTCAAATAAAAAATGGCTAATACAAAAGCAATGCATGCCAATAAAAGGTACATACTATAGAGAGACATTAGGTCCCGCGCCTTCCCCTTTAACATTTGCTCCAGGTATAACAGGTAATGCATTAACCGCTCCTTCTCAAATTGGAACTCTTATAAATGTTTTTCTTTCAACAAATGTATCACTTGGTACATCCAGCCCTTCTGCAACTCCAAATATTTTATATATTACAAATCTACCTATAGGTATTTGGATAGTTAGTTATCAACTTCGTTATACAAATGTAGGTGGAACATCAAACGTTACCAATTTATCTTCAATTGTAGGTGTATCATCTTTTTATAATAGTTATGCTCCATATAATAATGGTTGGGCTTCATGTTCCATCTCGCAATCTATATCATCGTCGTCAGCATTTGTGTTGTCAAGTACATTTATTTTTAATAATACATCATCTACTCAAATTCTTACCTTAACGGATACTTCACAGTGGACAGGAACCGGAAGTCTAATTGTTTATGGTAATGGTAGTAGTAGTGGAAATACTCAAAGTTATTTACAAGCGGTTCGAATTGCCTAATCATTAGGTCCCGCGCCTTCCTCTGTGAATCATCTCGGTTTTATATTAAATTCAACGATTACAAATAGTACAGCTGGTATAGGACCAGTTACTATTTATTCACCATCATCTGGCACCGCATCATGGCAATTACCAGGTGGCACTTATTTAGCATTAATTCAAGCAAACTATACATATTCAGTAATTCCTAATAGTACTAATATAAATATGCAATATGGTATCCAATATAGTACAACTGCTGTATATTCTTCGCAAATAGGCGTAGCCAACTTTAATGAAACTTATAATTTTTCGAATCTTACTCAAAGTCCAATTGATAATGTTTGTCCATTAACATTCGTTGTTCCACCAGGTAATACAAATTATTACTTCGCTTATGCTTACTTTGGTTTAGGATCATTAGTGAATGGTGGTACTGTTACTGCGAGTATTAAAGTAAATTCTTTAATTAGAATAGCGTAGATGCACTTAGGCTATACGGGTAATATGTACCCAAATTGGATTTATTGTAACAACAACAGTTGTTGTTGCTGAAATTAAATAAATATTTGTTGAAGACGTTGTATAAAATACACTTGATATATTTGCATAACCTCCTTGATAAACTGAATTAGAATACCTTAAATCAAGACTTGTATTACCAGAAACTGTAAAAGTAACAACTGCTGCACCAGCATTCGATCCTATACAACCACTTATCAACCATACACCAGCTGAAGGTATAGGTATCGTGGCAAGAGTAGCAACTCCTGTTGTAGATGTGGAAGATGAAGTACCTGACACAACTGTATTTGTTCCTCCCAACAGAGTGAGTCCAGAACTCCCATAGGAAGGCGCGGGACCTAATGATTTACCCTATTCGTGTTAATTGTATATAAGAATTACCATCACTTGTTAAAGTACCTGATGTAATAGCTAACACTACTTGAATAGTAATAGTTGATGTGCTATTAGGTACAATTAATACAGCAGATCCACCATTTGAAGCAGCTTGAGAAGAATTAATATTTTGTGTAGCTCCATTTTCAAGTAATCCAACATTTATCGGTAGTCCAACATTTGATGTTATAATCGATGTTAGAAAACGTGTTATAACAGCTCCAGCCGACGCCAATCTAATTACATAATTAACTAACCAAATACCTGCTGAAGGAATTGTTACTGGAGTTACAGGCATGGTAGAAGTTATTGATAAACTTCCTAAAGGTATATAAAAACTGGATCCAATAAAAGTTGTTCCTGCACCAGTACCAGTTACGCCAGGGGAAGGCGCGGGACCTAATGGGTTACCCTATACGTGTGGCTTGAATATAAGTTTGTGTTCCATTGCAATATACTGTTCCGGCTCCTCCAATGCCAATTGTAAGTGTAACAGTTTGTGTTGATTGTGAAGTAATCACACCATTACCACATAAAGATAAATTGTTGGTCCCGATTATTCCAATTGTAACTGATGGATTAAACATTAAAGATGTATATCCAACAACAGAATTTGATACATTTGCTATATTGGCTGCTCCAGATATGTAAGCATTCATATAGGTAATAGTTGCATTAGAGCCGTTAGATAATATTCTTAAAACATATGAACATAACCATACACCAGGAATTAAACTTAGTGTAAGAGGAGTAGAAGTATAAGTACCATAAAGGGTATCAGCTGCTAATGCATTCATTGTTGTATACCCGATTTGCCCACTGTTCGAAAAGGAAGGCGCGGGACCTAATGGATCAGGCTATACGTGTACAATATATTGTACCCGAACCCGTCGCGGTTGAACCATTTGCTTGAGCAACTAACAGAAATGGTCCTGTACTTGTTCCAACATAACTAAGAGTTGTAACATATGCATTTCCAGAACCCAAATACATTTGACCTTCAGTTTTTCTACTTGCATATACAACTGTATTATCACCAATCCATGTATAAACCTGTCCAGCTGAATTAGTTCCAGCAATACCTACATATCCAATAATTAACCATGTTCCATATGTCAAAGTTCCACTACTTGCAATCTGGGTAGTTGCCCCTATAGACATACCTATGCCAGCTGACACTACTGGTGTTATACTGTATCCCAATTGTGTCGAAGAGGAAGGCGCGGGACCTAATGGGTTACGCTATACGCACTATATTTATTGTTTTTATACCTATAGCAAAAACACCAGTTGTACTTGGTGATGCACTTGAAATAAATCCATAATAATATGCACTAGATGTAACAGTAAAAACAAAATTTTGAGTAAAAGATGTTGAATTGATTAAATTTGATAAAGTGAAACCTCCTGCGGTGAAATTGATAATATTTGTACCACCAGTAGTAGGTGTTGTAGATGAATTACTAGAAACACCAAAGTTTATCGTGATGGTTGTTGTTGTTGTTGCATTTGAATTATAAAAAACAAAAAATAAGGAAATAATATAAGTTCCAGGTGACAAAAAATTACCAGCAGAACCCGTACCAGGTGCATAGACAGTTCCTGCTACAGCACCTGACACTGTATAACTATTTGTATCACTAAAACTGTATCCCAATTGTGTCGAAGAGGAAGGCGCGGGACCTAATGCATCTATGCTATTCTTATGTAATTGTAATCAAGGTATGCCTGTGTAACAAGTGACACTTGCGAAGGATTTATATTTATTACAATTGAATAAGAATACGAACCAGTAGTAGTAACAAAGAATGATCCTGTCATAGATTGATAATAAGGTGACGCTGAGCTATACAAACCAGAAAATCCATTATTACCGGTAGTAAAATTTGGAGGCCCAGTCACATTTGCAAAAACGGGCCCGCCTGTTGGTACTTTAATTTGACAATTAAAAAAAACAATGTATGTTCCGGCTGAAGAGATAGATATTGTCCCAACGGCAGTATTAGTGCTTATTGTAGTAGTATTTTGTTGTGTAGGTTGACTAGGAAAATAACCAAGTTGTGTCGAAGAGGAAGGCGCGGGACCTAATGTAATCGGCGTATTAAATTGCGTGGTGTATCCAAAGCCAGTGTTGCCGATATATACTTTTGTTCCACCCCCAGCTATGGTGCCAACTGTTCCAATGTTGACGGTATTCGCGGCTATGCCGAGATTCACCGTGCCAGCGATAGCACTGGTGCCAGTATTGCCAATCGCTACATTGGAAGCCCCGACCGTCCCTATCGTAACAAGGCCACCTCCGGATCCCGTTGAACTAATGTCAAAATTGTTTCCTGCCGCTCCAATACTCGTTAATCCATAACCGGTAGTTAGACCCGTGGTTGATCCAACAATGTTCACGCCCGTATTCGTGAGTTTTGCGATATTTGTTGACATATTTTATCCTTAGAATAAATTTATTCAAAACGATCGCAAACGGCTTTACTTGTTTCTAACGCCCCTTCCATCCATTGTTGATGTTTCGCCGAATAATGTTCCCCACACAAAAAAAATCCAGGAAATGGATTCTGTAATTGTTTTGCTAAATGTTCACTATCTGCTCCCACATTCCAATATCCTACCCCACAATTCCAAAAACATACCTTGAGTTGAAGAATCTCCGGCTTTATCCCTAATTCTTCTTCCACATAATACGAAAGTACTTCCCTTAGTTTTGCTTCACCATGTTTCTCATATAAATCATTCCAAAACAAGGCATAATAATGATCGGAATAGGATATCATGACCGTATTTTTAGAATAGGGAAGAATCATCCTTAATGGCGTGGCCGACGTTACTTTTTGATGAATCCATGGTTTTGAAAAAGTGGCATAAATACGACACAAGGGCGCACACGTAATTTGCCTTAATTTAGAATGTAACGGTTTGCTAAAGGCTAATTTCATAAAAGGATCTTTGGGCATCGTACAAATACAAAGGGGATCTTTATAAATGCCTTTATCGGTTCGAACCACATATCCCTTTTGAATAGAAAGAACCGTTTCATTGAGTCGCATGTCCAAATTAGGAAATTGTTGTAACCTTTTTACTAATGCATCAATGATTTGGGATAACCCACCGTCTAACTGATAAAAAGTAGATAAAAAGAGTTCTTTCATCAAGCGAATTGCATCTTTGGCATTCATAATGACCAGTTCTGCATAATATCCAAAAGAATCCTTAATAAAATCAATTTCTTCTTTCGGAAGAAACAAAGAAGCATATTCTAAAAATCCAAGTTTCCGTAAATCATGAAAGGGGTCAATTTCAGCGGCAGTGATGATTTTCATTAACGTCGTCTGTAAAGTATACTTTGATTTGCCAAGATAAGTATACTCTGAACTGCTCGGCTTGATTTTCTTTTCTAAATGTAGCTCGTGGATCAAGGACAATAATAAAGGGTGACGATCATTAAAACGACCGGCACCAGTTTCCACGGTCATGTATGGATCCTTGTAGGTGTACACGCGGCCACCCCATCGATCACGTTTGTCGATGATGACGAGGTGGCGGTCAGGATTTTTCTTTAACAATTGATAGGCGGTATACAACCCGGAAATCCCTCCACCTAAAATCATTTACTATAAGCTCATTTTTTATGGTGGGGGGCTATAAGGGGGTCGTAGGGGCTTGCCCCTATTGAAATGATTTTTCTTTTCGACTCTCATAGAATGGAGTTTCCTCTTGCATGTGGTCGTGGTGACTTATGGTTTGTGTTGAATGAAATTAATAAAGATCCATCGATTGTCCATAAGGCTGGATTAGCCGGATGGACACCCATTTTCTATGCAGTGCGAAGTAATGAAGTGAGCGTGGTTGCTGAATTATTAAAATGTGGAGCGGATCCACACGTGAAGGATAGTACGGGCATAAGTGCCTATGACATGGCAGTCAAAAAAGGATATACGGAGATCTCTTCTCTATGCTCTACAACTCGGTAGAACCATACGACCAATTATTTATTCATTCTTTTTTACCCGGGGTCGTAGGGGCTTGCCCCTACACCTTGAGGCCACGGCGGATGGCTTTAATGGATGTGTAGGCACCGTTGTTGGAACCACCGAAACTGGTATCACTATAATTGTATTGTTTGGCCTTGAGTCTCTTGAAACGAATGTAATCAGAGGAATCATAGACGTAATGCTGGTTGCCGGAAGCACCGTCGCCGGAGTGTACCGTGTCTACTAATCCTAAATTGTATCGATACTGACCGATACCGACGGATCCCTTGATTTGGTTGTGACCACCGCCTACTTTTTGGCGGAGTAACAAGTCACCGGCGTTCATGGAAACACGAAAAGGAGTTTGAGCCCATCGTTGAGAGAAAACGGCTTTTCCTTGAAAAGTGGAGCTGGTGGGAAACACGCGACGAATCATGGCACGTTCCATTGGAATTTGACTGGCTTCACCCAAGGGGGCTACATTGGAATTACCCTGTTGAGTAGTATTGGTAACACGAGGTGAAAAAATGCTATTGGTCATACGTTAAGGCGACATTTTTTCTTTATAGTCTTTCCAATGAATGGCCTTGGGCTTTACAGGTTCAGGAGTCGCGTACATGGAATCACGTTTTCGTGTTTCGGTTAATTTGTGATCGATATAAATTTCCTTGAGTAAAGTGCCTACCCGAACGCTACCTTCGGTTTGGTCACATACACCATCTTCAATGTCTTTGAGAACGTCAAGAAGACGAAAAAGGATGGCAGGATCCATGTCTTCCTTGAGTAATAAGTTGTAGAGTTCCATGTATTCATAAAAAAGAAAGTGACATTCGGCAAGTACAAGAGGTTCGAGATCTTTTTTGGAGAGACCAGGATTTTCTTGTTTGATGCGTAGAAAGGCAATGATATTTTCTCTTAATTTGCCGCTGTGTTTCGATTCACGAATGTGTTCTGTTTGATCGACAAATTGATTGGACATTTTAGATAATTGGTAGCGATCACTTTCACTTAACATAAAAAGAAGGGATTCTTTTTTTTTCTATCCTTAACGTAATGAGAAAGTTTGAGTTTCAAACAACGGGAGTTACTACGGCGGATCAAATAGCGTATCGTAATTCGATGGTAGCGAAACAAAATGCGTTGGCGCAAAATGGAGGGACAACGGTACCTCAATTTAGACAAGCGGGCGTACCAACGGGACCGGGACCGAATCAGGCGATACAACAAATGGCGGGGAAACAGATGCAAATGGATCATAATAGTAAATAC
>Ga0208502_1000077_pt1 | contig 10715 bp, 1 predicted proteins | sample CryBogCBE18Jul07_FD_184579 | JGI IMG/M metagenome (GOLD analysis project Ga0208502, IMG submission 184579) | Freshwater microbial communities from Crystal Bog, Wisconsin, USA - CBE18Jul07 (SPAdes) | ecosystem: Environmental > Aquatic > Freshwater > Lake | place: Crystal Bog, Wisconsin, USA... | reverse complement strand
GTCAGTGTGTGGGGTAACTTTCCATGATCGTTTACCCGTCCCTGAGAGGTGTTTCCTGGACATACTCCAGTGCTGTTACAACTGTTTCACCCGGTTTTAAAGTATCCCTGTATGCTGGATGACAAGCTGCATTGATCCTTTCTGAATGATCATTTGGTGTAAGGTTAGACCTGGTATGTAGTGTGTGATTGTATGGGCAACTCGCACGCGATCAATCCTAGTTGACTAATGTTCTGATGCGTGGCCTTGGCGGAATCCTAGCGACATGCTGATGAATCAACTTGTGAGAAGGATGACTGTGTGATGGCGATAGTCGCGACAAGACCTAGCCTAGCTTAAGGGGGGGTGTTAGAGTATAACCTGAAGGATAGTACTCTCAGTGCACTGTAAGAGAGGTTTCCTAATGCTCTAATTACCTAAGTATAATCTAGCCTTGCTCTTGTTGCTAAGTTGAGAGATAAAGCGATCAGTAACGTCGAGTTACTTAAGGAATGATTATTTACAGCGCTTATAATGGTTACTAACAGTTTGGGAGATTAACCATCATTATATTTGGGTGAAAGCTGTGAAGAGTAATGGAGAGAAATCGCAAGCAACATAATATCATTACAGAGCAATGGAAGATATACTAATATTCATGAATAATCTTTATTTACGCATTTAACCGTCAAGGATATGATCGGTATGATTATTGCGCTTGAACTTTGAAGGTCGGTCCATTTTGAGTAGGACTGACTACGTACGATATCTTTTGATATAATAATTTAACTTAAGGCTCGAAATCGTTCGACTAAAAGGAAAGACTTACATCTTAAGTACCGAGCTAATCCTAAGCAGAAACACGTTATCAGTTTATTCCAACATGGTAGCGAGGTAATTGGGAACTCGAATCAGCACGAATGTTGAAATCGAAGCGCCAAAGGCTCGAAGAGGCGGAAGGTGAAGAATCCGATTACGAGAGGCGATCTGAAAATGAAAGGAGAGGTAATTCTAAGCTGTTTGATCTGCTGGAAGGCACTCATCTGGTGGTGAGAGATGAAAAAGGTATTGTGAACATTAGTCCAGTGCTCGCAGAACTTGTAAGGAAGATGTCGGAAATGAAAAACGACTATGAGGGAAATGATTGGTTGCCGGAAATAGATATTCCATTTAATGAAATAACAGTTAAGGATGAATTGCTGCCAGAATACTCATTTTGGCGAATAACTCTGAAAGCGCCCCCTGAAGATTCGAAGGATGTTCGTTCGTCCGTTGGCCCATTGGGAACGTTTGAAACAAATTTAAGTAATAAATTACCAGCTCTTGGGATTGAATACGACATGCCAGGAGACGATGTGGCGAAGTATTTTGGACTAAAAGTCTCTCCCTCGCTGTGTATACCGTCGCAATTATGCTCAGGACGAACTGGATTGCCATTTGTATCACCTTTGATAAATCAACTGAAGTTGAGCTATAGTAATGGAAGAGGTTCACATCACGATAAAGAATTCGGAGGTAATCCATTATATGAATGCTCAAAAGAATTTTACTCACGAATCTGGTCTGATGATACATTATTGGACGCCGAGAAATTAATTCGCGACCAAACAAAGAGCTTAAGGAAAATTGGGGTTCCAATCCTAAGGGATTTTGAAAGCGGAGAGATCGGCGAATTGGTCTATGTAGACTGGCAATTCCAAATGAACTCGCATTTAAGTGAAATGACTATGTTCTATTCTGAAATGATTACGCTCCCGCTTCCATTCGTAAAGAATGAGAGTGGTGTTTCCTTAGAGTGTCTGTTTCCTAAATATCCTGCTATTATTATGATGGACAATGCACTCATTAACTTTTATCAGGAAGCTATCGCGAAGAACTCAGTAATTCAGGCTCAGCTTCCTGGCAGGTTGTCGATCAAGTCCGTGAATGAACTTGTACAGGCAATTGAAGGAATATTCTTGCCTCAATCTCCGGACGCCATTGCTCATCGACAGTCCCTATTTCATAAACTAGTTCAAAATGAGAATGAGGAAACTCCTGCCCTAATGAACAGAATTATGCTATATCTTCGCATGTTCGAGTACACTCTCCGTCCTAAGGACGTGGTCGACCTTATAGGATGTATGTACTTGACATTCAAGAACCGAAGTCTATATGTTCAGGCAAAGGATAGGTTCTTGACTGGTGCTCAGAACAGGTCCCTGGATTTCGGTCAACTACTCCGCCATATAAGTGAAACTGAGAAGGCGATGAGAGAGATAAACGGACTTGCCTCTGATCCATTTCTGGAGGAGCAAGTGTTCTATATGCGTCGTGATCGTTGCTCAATTTGTAGACGCTTGGGTCACGATGCATCTCATTGTAACCTAAGGTCAGTCCCTCAGCCAAGTACAGGTCAAAGAGGACGATACGTCTCGGAGCCGGCTCAGAGGGCAAATTTCACCGTACAGCATTACACCCCTAACGACAGAGGAAATATGGGTGGGGGTAATCAATACAACGGCCGGGGATCTATGTCGAACGTAAGCGAACGATACCCATCAGCTAGAGGGATGAGGCCAAGGAGGGGCAAATTCAACTGGAAGAATCAGAATACTCGATACTCTGGTATATCAGCCAGAGGAGGATACACTCAATCACGCACTGCCCAAGTACCAAGCGCAGGGGGTCGTAACGTAGGCAGAGGAGGACGCGGCGGCAGCTGGAGTAGCAGCCAGTATGGGGGTAGTCATCCGACACAGGGTGGTAGAAACTACTATGGTAACAGGGGAAGGAGTATCACTCCTTTCAACCCCGTGAATCAGCATGCGAACGTGACTTGCTTGAATAATGAAAGTGAAATCTTCCATGATGACAGTTCCATGCATGAACATGCTGCAGTGTTGCTATTTACTGACCCTCCAGAAAATGGAGTGACTGATTGTACGGTCGACGTTGATAATGATGACCTATCTGACATTAGTGACAATCCTTCTGATTCCGGATCTATGTCCGTGTCAATGTCAGTGCCTGACCCTACTAGTTTTGAAGTGTCCACTAGTACTGGCGATCAATTGAACATGATAACTGTAGTTGAGAGCGGTAACCCTCCTACATGTATGACTTCCACTGTACTTAACAGCTCGTGCACCTACTTTATGTATCCTGTCGAGAACTCTACGTCTCTGGAGAATGAGACCGTGTCGTTTATGTGCACTAAGTATCCCCATTTAAGAGAGCAGATTCAATCGCTGCACAGCTCTGGCAAGAAGTGGAATGACTTAATTAATGAGGTATTCTACAAGCATGATACGGCTACAACTTCAATAGGGAGCTTGTCAGATGGAATAAACCCCATACCGGAAGTACATGCTATGACTACCGTGGGCGACAATCAACCCTCAAGGATGGTTAAGAGACAGAGGGAAGGTGATGAAGAAGAGGGTCCTGTTAGTGATGCTGAGTTCAGAGAAGATCTAATCCTGCATCAGGAACTGTTACCTGACAGGCATCCATTCTGGGGATCGTTCAGTGTTGTCTTCAAGATCTTGATGCCTCAAAACAGAGAGTTGCTGGTTACCCTCAAATATACGAACACTGTGATCGATATGAAACATGCAATATGTACTGCGACTGGTGTTCCCATCACAGATTTTTATCTGTTGTATGGTGTACGTGTACTGTTAGATGATGACACCCTGTTGAAGAGTCGTCTAAGTGCTAGGGTGGGCATATATCTGCGTTTCCGTTTGAGGGGGGGCAATCCTACATTAAGTGATGATGGTTCCACTGTAGGTGATGATGTGATATTGGATGATATGAGTGACATCCTAAACAATGCGGTTACGTCAATATTAGACTCTGAGTGTGATATGTCCTATTCCGACGTACAGTTCTCAAATATCGATGCCAATCTGGAAATGATTCAGAACTGCGTTGTGAATGATAGTGTACAGGCCCCAAGACTGTATGAAGCCCTGTGCATACTGAAGGGTCATATAAACGAGCTTCTTTCTGAGGCAATACGCCAATCCCAACATTTAGTACGGAGGTTATGCATCATTAATGAGAGCATGCAAAGGGGCGTTAATATTGAGGATCGCCTGGAGATACGTTTGGATGAGTTAACTGACATCCTATTACTGGTGAACTCAACCGGACTACTCCCGAATATTGAAGTATCTCTTATGAACTCAAGAGATACTGTACTAGGACAACTGGGGCCTGGAAGGGAGACCGATGTTATAATCCACTCTCAACTAAGGAGAATAAGAGTTGAGATTGAGAGATGTTTAAACCACTGCGTAGTCCAACGAAGAGGGACAATTGAGAATCTTCACTACAGACTATCTGGTCTCAGGAGAGATGTATCCACGGTTGGAGCACGGATATTAGAGGAGATTGTGGGTGTCGATAAGTACATCCGCGCTAAGATGAGAGATCATTTACCTCGAACATTTGGTATACTTGATCATATTGATATGGAACTCACCGGGTCAAGAACAGTAAGAGTACCCCATATCCAGTCGTCAACAAGTGTAGTCGGAAGTATCCTATCAGGACAAGGTGAACAGGCGCAACAATCCGTAAACTCGTTGGCTGAAGAAATGCCTCACACTAGGCCAGCAGACGTCGAGTTATATGTCAACATGCCCAATAAGTCAAACGTAAGACTGTCGGTATCTCCGTGTGCACGTGTCTGTGACGTGAAGTTGATGATTAATGATGTAACCGGTATTGACATGCGTGACATATACCTTGTCTACGCAAGTAAGGTCCTTGATGATAACCTTACTATTGCGGACTACATGATCGGGAACTACGCATATATACAATCATTTGTGCGATTGAGGGGGGGTACAAGGAAGAATAAGAATAAATCATTCAACAGTGATGATGATGAGGTGCGTGAACTCTCTGACCCTGATATAAGCGGTACTGCGACGCACCTACCGAGGTCAACATACTCAAGTAGATATAAACGGGCAAGGCGGACAGATGACCTATTGCTAAGATCTATCCCTACGCAAACTGAGTTTATGCCTGTCTCGTACTACGTGGAACCTGTTGCCGTTGCGAGTTTTACTGTTCCTCCTTCGGGAGCGTCATCAAGTACTGTTCAACAGGAAGTGTCGTCAAGTAGCATTGCTATGTCTACATTACCGGACAGAACACGTTCCCGTGCACACACTCCACGTAGACATCGGTATGGAAGTGTACTGTTTCCAAATACGACTGTTGAACGATTTGATAATATTGATGAGATTATGAGACGACTTGTGGGCACACCTGTAAACTTGTCCGGACTCGAGAATACTATGAGAAGTATGAGAGATACACTTCGTTATATTGAATCGGCCTGGATGTATCATGGCTCATCACCTGATCTCATAAATGATGTGTGCGTATCATTACAACGTGCAGTAACCGTCATAGCGGAAGATATGATAGACGGACTTGCGAAAGTAAATGCACAGCTAAGCAATCTTCGGACAGATGGGAATAGGTCAAGAGGTTGGAGAGAAGGCTCTCTTGAGATACAGCTGAGAAACAGACATCATATACATTTCTTGGCAAGAACACCCGGTTTAATCCCTTCAGTTGCTATAATAGCGATGTCGTCGAGAGGAAGATACGAGTCAGTGGTGGGACAAATAGGCCACACTCGCATAGACGATCTGTCTGGATCATACATTAACCAAGTAGTAAGGGTGGCTGAGGACTTCGATTCACAGTCAATCAGACGTGGTATCGACTACAACTCAATCAGGAATGCGTTTGTAAGACTGAGCGCAGTCATGAGTTCTTCCTTGACTGAAATGATACGATCATATACAGATGAATACAACAGACAGTGGTCTATCACGTCAGCACTATATCCTGAATACTCATTTGACAGACCCTTGAGTGTCTCACTCCCACATACAGTACGGATGGACGTCAGGACAACGGAAGACTCTCTGATTGATCACGCCACCGAGTATCCAAGGATAAGGGTTTTCCGCCCATATGAGCGTGTCCCTATAGTATTCCAACCAGATCCCTTACCTCCAACTCCAAGAGTTACAGTAATACATGACCCTAATGCAGAGAGAGATCACAGATGCAGACTGGGTATAGCATCTGATAAGCTGGGGGAGCTTTACAAGAACAGATACGCTGCATGTAATGGGACGTGGAATGGTGTGGACCTTAAGAAGGAATGGTTAGGTAAATCTGAGGCGATTCCTGCCTTGTACTCAGAAGTCGAGTTAGTGGACGTAACGGATTTCGTTCGCCACAGAGACTTTCTTAAGAGAAGGAGAGAGAATGAGTGGCGTATTAGAAGCCCTACGACTACGTCGCGTGATAGTACTGAGGAACATGTTATATGGTCAGAAGTAAATTGTGCTTTCATCGTTCATCGTGAGAAATATCAAGTTCTTGTGGAGGGAGAATACGATGCGATTGAAAAAGAGATTATGGAAGAGGAACTGAATACTGATAGGCAAGATAATGGTCTAAATGCCTACATACCCTCGCTGCAGCAACTATGCATGAGGCTAGTTCCAAATGGTGCCACGGCAAGGAGCCTGACGGCACACTATGATAACTTGAATCTGTCTTTACGACATCCAGACGCAAGCGATGACTCGTCGTTATCAAGTGAGGATGAAGGTATTGATGTGAGCATACCTGTGAAGTACCCTCAACTGTCAGTAGAGAAGATCGTACGAAGAATAAGACGTTTCGATAAGAGGAGGAAAGGCACGTATAGACCGAGGCACTATCATACAAAGCAGTTCCCATGTGCCAGGAAGGAGGCAATGCTGGCTGAAATTGAGAGACGTAAACGTCTAGCCGAGGAGGCCCGCAAAGATGAGCTCCCTAGTAAGTGGGATATACCATCAAGAGTGGCTGCCAAGCAGAACTATACGAAGTACAACCGTATGAGAGATGAGGAGAAGTCGACTGATGAGGGTCTGAGGTTACTGTTATTGTCGGATTACGACTTTCAACGAGAGTTACAGACGAGAAGGGCTCTTCACGCTCACATCAAGTACTGTCAGAGGAAGTACTACTGGGAAGCAATGCAGGAGGATATATACGCACCGCTTAGAGCGTCGAAGTTTTGTTCTGACATGTATGAACCAAGACACGTCTATCCTAATCACCGACTGCTACCCAGAGAGCTATTCACAGAAACTCAGTGGAACTCGCCTGTTCCTGAGTACGTACCATCTACAAGCAGGCGTTATTATAAGCCTGAGATGCCACCGACACCAGCGCTCAATAAGATGTACAATGGTAAACCACTAGGCTTTGACCCCTACGGGCTGATGAAGATCAAAGACCCAATGAGGTGGATGAAGAGGGTGTCTGTACATGCGGCGAATGTGGTTGCAACTATTCCAAAGTTTTATGTGAACCCTTGCGTGGTCGTGAATCTACCTGTAGATGAGTCTATCAACTTAAACCTACCGCCGGAGGAACCGGTTGATGAGGTATACCCAGTGAATGTTGCTGATACTGTACCGTCTATATCAATGAGGTTGGAAAACTATAATGTAACCTCTGAAGCCTATGAATTATCGAAGGAGTATAAGACCATTATTAGAAATGCGTTTGAGAGAAGGTTTGGTGAACTGATGTTTCATGACCCACCGTTCTCTTTAATGCATGATTGGTACAACGTGCAAACGCAATTAGGTCGATGGGTGATTGACCCTTATACGATACGTGATGTTGAGAAACCTGTCATGAGGGAATTAGGGGACAAACTTGGTCTATTCGTCCCTGACTGTATACTGCTGTTTTTCGTTGACCAGTATGAACACCTGAGTATGAAGTCGAATGTTAGACTATATGGTGATCCAACCAGGTTGATCAGAGAGTTTGTAGTACATCACAAGGGTTACATTCCTCCGATAGGAGATGAGAGGCGCTTTAACGGGAAAAAGGTGCCAATACCTGCGAAGTTAATCACGAAATACATGAAGGACAACCTCTTGTCACTTGAATCGATGTCCACTGTTACACCTATTGACATCATAGATTACTGTTTCCCATACCCTGAAGAGGAGGAATTTGATGTATCGAAATTCAGGATAATGGAAGGGTCAGATCTTTTTACATTTGTCGATGAGAAAACGGGTCTACGTCCAAATTGGGTTGATATAACAGGCTTCACTGTGGAAAAGGCAAAGGAGGCAGTTGCACAGAGCCTTGAGAGGAGGAGAGTAACCGAACTACGGAGATATGAGTTCATTGGTGCTCCTGACGACGTGACCTTACCGACATTGAGTAAGCTTCGACATACCACCGTTGAGAAGTGGAACTATGACCTGCCGTTTGTACACCCAGACACGCGCATATTAGTGCAGACAAGTCTGGCTGAGAAGTACGACCTGCGTATACCAGATGAAATAATAAGAACCTACCTGGACAGGGATGGAAGGAACAAGGCTGTGACCTTGAAGAGGTCAGGTGTCCTTAAGAAGTTTTTGAGACTCTATCGGTTTATGAACAATGTGATTGGCCCACCAAAGGGTCCCCATACAATAAATAAGGAAGAGAGGATTCTCTTACCTGAGGAGTGGGTTCAGCGGTTTGTAAATGACCCAACGATGAACTCAAGTGGAGAGCGGATCTTACTGCGCCCCAATATTGTATATGATATCATCAAGTATATACTCCCAGCTCTGGCCGGTACGCATCCAGCAGTAAGAGTAACGTCAAGTGAGGTATGTGATGTTGAGCCTGTGGGCTGTGCGATGTTGCCAAATGAGAGGCTGTTTATTACCGCACGTGTTGACGATGTACCAGTGCTGTCTGACAACTCGGTCTTAAATGAGTTCTTGATTGTATTTGACTCAGGATGTACCACACATACATTCAATACACTAACCTACCTTGATAACTATAAAGTGTGTAAAGGGTCTAACTGTAAAATGAGTTTGGCTAAGAAGAACCTTACAGTCCCTATTCTTGGGTATGGAACGTGTAAAGAACTCGGCAATGTTCTATATGTACCTGTTGTGGAATACTGTCTGTTATCAATACGACAACTTGATGATCAGGGTTTTGAGGTTTGTTTCTCACAAGGATATGCCAGGGTTATTAACAGAAAGACTCAGCGAATCCTTTTGACTGCGTCGATTGATAGAAAATTGAATCTGTATACCATAAATCAATCTGACTTTGAGAAACAAATGGGCTTTACACACAGAGCATGCATGGCTCACTCGATGAAAACTGACAAAATCTCGAGGTTGCATTATATTTTTAACCATGCAAGTGCTGAACGGATACGATACCTGTGTAAATGTAACTCATTCCCTACCCTTGAGAGTGTAACGGTCAAACAGTGTGAACATATAAGAGACTGTGAGTTTTGTAGGATGGCTAAGATCCATAAGAAACCATGTTGTAAGACTGTTGAACGTCACCCTGTTCTTGGTCAAGTGTGGAACGGTGACACTAAGGGACCTATAAGTACACCCTCTCTGAAGTATGATAACCATTATGTATTTGGTCTGATCGAATCGAAGTCGCGATTTTTGATACAGTACTTCATTAAGAATAAAGATGATGTGTTAAAGGTTGCCTATCAGTGGGTTAACACCTATATACGACCGTTACGGGCTGCTTACCCTAACATGGGAATGATCTTTGTGCACACTGACAATGGAGAATTTAACTCCAAAGAAATACATGACTTCCTCATTAGACATGGTGTTTATAGTATGCTTACATGCCCATACACACCTGAGCACAACGCTGTCATTGAAAGAATATGGCGTACTATTAGCGAGGCTGCAATTGCTATGCTTTTAACTGCTGAGTTGCCTGAGAAGTTTTGGCAAGAAGCGCGTAAGTGTGCTGGTCATGTCTACAATCGTATGGTGTGTGCACACCCTGAGGTGTATAATAAGAGTCCTTTTGAAGAGATGTTTGGTATCAAACCACATGTTGCACATTTCCAGCCATGGGGCTGTGTTGCCTTCTCTAAGATACATGTTAAGAGAAAGGAGCATAGTGCAAGAGGGGAGTTGTGTTTATTTATGGGCTATTGTGACAGATATCACGTTGGGTACCGTCTGTACAATATCCAAAAGAAGGATTTTATCATAACCAACGATGCGACCTTTGTATTGTCATCTGCCCTGAACTCTGCCGACATTAATAAGCCCTTGTCGATACAAGCAGTCAATAAGATATATGATGAGTTGATGCGTACAGATGGTGCCACAGTCACATCTGGCCTTATGATATACAACCTGAATGTAGGGCCTAACGCAGCTTGTAATGAGATGTATCAGGACGTAATAAGATATACTGATGACTATTCATTGAAAATTGCTGGCTTAATAGGCATGTTAAGAGGATCGGTTGATTTGAATCCCGCCTCCAATGTTAACAGTAACTTGAGCGTTTACCCAAGTACTGAAAGTGATAGTTCTGGCTCGTCGAACGTTATGAAGGACATACCACAGCATGATCAGGTTGCGTTGATTACCCCTGTATGTGTGAAGAGAAGACGTGGTGATGACGATGCGATTCTACAAAACGCCAAACGTTTAAGACCACCTATTAAGGGGTCGACGAGTGTACGCAGTGTGAATTTCCCTGCGGTGAGAGGCTTCTCGATTACTGAGGAGGACGGCTTTACGAATGATGCTCCTATACCCACTTACCCCACATTCTATGAAATATGTAAACAATGCTGGACGATGTATGAGCCATGCAAGGAATATCAATACTATATGACTGTATAG
>Ga0208502_1000075_pt1 | contig 10774 bp, 9 predicted proteins | sample CryBogCBE18Jul07_FD_184579 | JGI IMG/M metagenome (GOLD analysis project Ga0208502, IMG submission 184579) | Freshwater microbial communities from Crystal Bog, Wisconsin, USA - CBE18Jul07 (SPAdes) | ecosystem: Environmental > Aquatic > Freshwater > Lake | place: Crystal Bog, Wisconsin, USA... | reverse complement strand
ATCATGTCTTTGTAATCAAAAAAATCAAAATATTTTTTATTACGAACGGTATTATTTTTTCTTTTGACAGCATCACCTCTTGTCATTCTTTTTCTAAATGAATTCCAAGATTGAACACGATAATGATTTAAATGAAGAAAACTATTTTTTAACTTTTCTTCTGTATTTGTATGATAAAAATCATCTTTTAAAATATCATTATTATCTGGCGTAATAATATGAGTATCAACGGTAACACTATTATGAACACCAATCTTTTTTAACCATTTTCCACGAACAATTGTTTTTTTATCGACTAAGGTATCATAACAAGTATGACATGATTTATCTGGAAATTTACGTCGATGAACAAATCCCTGAATAATACTTTCAGGTTGTTTTTTCAATCCAGAAGATCCAAATAATTTCCATGGAATATAAATTTTATGAACATGAGGTTTTACATCTTTTAAATATTCTTTCATTGTAGTATATCCGTTTCTTGCGTAAATAAATTCATCTAAATCAATTGGAATCACCCAGTCATATTTTTTTGCTTTTTCTAAAAAAAAATTCAAATGTTCTACTTGTGCATATTTTTTAGCATTTATATTCAATACAACTTTACCAGATTTTATGTAAGGTTCTAAAATGGGTAAATAATCATCTGTACTTCCATTGTCTGTTAAAAAAAATGTATCCACATCTTCTTTTATATAGTGTTCTATCCATTCTTTTAAAATAGGCGTCTCATTTTTGAAAACACTTACGATACAAATTTTTACCATAAAATAACCAAATATTATTTAAACGCATTTGTATACTTCCATAATGTACTACCGTCATTATGCCACTTGTCTTCCTTTTATGATGGTCCCTTCTCTTTTTTCCAGCAGTCTGTGCGCGTTCTCTGAATTAATGGATTACAAAAATATTGTTCCACCGCATGATAAAGTATTTAATTTTATGGGTGTTTTATCAATTGGTGCCGCCATCGGTTTTACTTATCCCGTCAGTATGCCACTTTTAGCAGGACGCTATTTATACCGCAATCGTATCGTGTAAATAATTGTGAATCATGGTATCGGAACTTTTGTTTTCTATTTCACCCGTAAGGGAAACATTGATGTAGATTTCGCGTAGTACATCATCGGGAGCAGTCGACCCTACTTTGTATAAACGTTTGGTTCGTAAAAAATTACGAATTTTATTCATGGAATGTTTTTTGAGTTTCTCTACATCTCGCGTAATACCGTCATAGGTAGACTTGTCTTTGATTAACACACGAACGGTATCGTTCTTTTTACCGAAGGAACTATACTGTTTTACAGTTTTGGGTAATTGAGATTGACGAAAGGTTGGTTTTGTACCATTTTTTAAACAACCAAAGGTCGGTTCTTTTTTTTCTTTTTTTTCTTTCTTTTCTTCTCTTTCTATCTCCTTTACTTCTTCTTTCTCTTCTTTCTCCTCTCCTTTGGTCAATGCATCTAATTCTTGGATCAAATCACTTCCTTGAGAAAGTCGTTGTAACAATTCACGCTTTAATTGTTTTCCGGTAGGTTTTTTCAAGGTTTTGTTTTTTTTACGATCAAATAATTCTGGACTAATTTTAATTTCTTTTGAACTCATATACTACTAAAAAAAGTTAAATGGGGAAGATAAAACTTAATTTATAGGGTTATCCATCCATATTCAAGACCTTTCCATGTTTCATGCATGTCCGGTGTGGGAACGCAATCCAATGCAAGTATTGGTATGGATAAACTATGTTTCAACAACAAGGGACACGTTTCCATATCTTGGAAAATGGTATGGATGTAAATGGGTTGCCATTCTTCGTTTTCTTTTTTTGCTGGAAATGTCGGCATGTCTAAAGGCGATCGTACATGGAAAATAACGTCTCCTTGTATTTTATTTATATAGTCGAGAGCACGTTGGGTAACAGGTCCCAAGAGGAAAACATGAGATGAGGTATCGTAATGGATTGGTAGATCATACGACGGCGCAGAAAGAGCCATACGCGCCGCATCGAGAGGTGAGCAATCGTAGTGAATAGCGATCTTCATGGTTATCTTTGGAATGAAAGAAAAAAATCAATTTTTTTAATTTAATCTTCGAATAAGATTTACACGTTGTAGGGATGTCATTCCCATTTTCTCTAAATCGCGTATCAATGTACGTTTGTTCACTCCTCTGTTTGCACGCATAAGGTCGTTAAAATGACTTACTCTGCTTGATTTGATATCGTGGTTGACATCACTATTTTGAAACATGGGATAAATCTCTTTTGCTAAAGCAGAAGTAGAGGGGGATAACAATCCAAAAACGTCTAACCCTTTTTTTCGAATAAATTGGGTTGCCTCATTCCCTCCGCGTCTACTCTTTTTACTCTTTCGTTGATTTCGTCGTGTTGCCATACAATATGAAAAGATATTTAAAGATAAAATTGATTATTTAAGTTGTGTCATGCCTTTACAAATGGATCCATGGGACGCAATTCGATCCTACTTTGAAGATGCGCATCTGGAACGTCTCGTCCAACATCAGGTCGAGTCCTACAATGAGTTTGTCACGCAACAGATACAGCAAACCATTGAACAATTCAATCCCGTAGTCGTTCACTCCGACCAATATTTTGATCCCAAATCTAAAAAGTATAAATTAGAAGTATGGATTCGTTTCACCAATTTTCAAATGAATTTACCTCAAATCAATGAAAACAATGGTTCTACGAAAGTCATGTTTCCTCAGGAAGCTCGACTACGTAACTTTACCTATGCTTCTACGACTACCATTGATTTGAACATTCAATACTTTGTGCGAAATGGTCCTAACCTGGAAGAAACACAATGTTTCAACCACGTCATTAAACAAATACACATTGGTAAAATTCCCATCATGTTGAAATCCTCTGCCTGTGTCCTCACTCATTATTCACACCTCGATCACCATTCTACGGGTGAATGTAGGTATGATCCAGGTGGATACTTTATCATCAACGGCTCGGAAAAGACGGTGCTGGGACAAGAACGTACCGCCGAGAATAAAATTTATTGCTTTCCCGCCAGTAATTCACACAAACATCTCTTTCAAGCTGAAATGAAATGTACGCCCGATACCAAACGCATTTCACCCAAGCAAATCAACATTTATCTGTTGAAATCCGCCTCGGGAGACGTCATTCAAGTGAATCTTCCACGCGTACGTAAATACATTCCCATTGGTATTCTGTTTCGAGCGCTTGGTATTCTAAGCGACAAACAAATCTGTCAATTCATTACGATGAATCAAATGGATCCTGAATTCTTGGACATGCTGTATCCTTCCTTGTTGGAATCGTCTACTTGCCTTACAGAAGAAGACGCCACCCAATACATTTCGTCTCAAATCATGTACAATACCTTTGATAAAACGGGAAAAAAGGATTTGGTGGTGGATGTCCTGAACGTGGATCTCTTTTCCCATTGTAGAACCAGAGAACAAAAGGTATACATGCTTGGCTACATGGCCAACAAACTCATCCAATGTGCTCTCGGTCGCATCCCATGCGATGATCGCGACTCCTACTTGAACAAGCGGATTGGGTTAACCGGTAGTTTACTCAATGATTTGTACCGCAATTATTTCAACAAGGTAGTGAAAGACATGCAAAAACAAATCATAAGAGAAATGAATACGGGATCATGGAAATCACGTGAAGATTACAAAGGTATGATCAATCATACCAATGTGTACAAACTGATTCGATCTACGACGATTGAAAATGGGTTGAAACGTGCCCTGTCTACGGGTGATTTCGGTATTAAACAAATGAATACCAATAAAGTAGGTGTAGCACAAGTGTTGAATCGATTGACGTATGCCTCCAGTTTGAGTCACTTGAGACGAATCAATACACCCGTTGCAGCAAGTGGCAAGTTAGTTGCTCCTCGTAAATTATCCAATAGTACGTGGGGTTTCTTGTGTCCTGCAGAGACACCCGAAGGTCAATCGGTTGGTCTCGTGAAAAATATGGCCTACATGACACACATTACGGTTCGAACCGATAGTACATCCTTGTACAAGCAAGTAGGTGACTTGGATCCCCTTTGTCTCGATCCAGAGGTTACCAAAGTATTCATCAATGGATCGTGGGTAGGATGTACCAAGGATCCACAGGCACTCTACCTTTCCATGAAAGCTAAAAAGTATGCCTCTATCATTAGTATCTATACGTCAGTGGTATTTGATTACAAAGCCAATGAAATTCGACTATGCAATGATCCTGGACGATTGGTGCGTCCCTTGTTCAAAGTCAAAGATCAACGCATCTTGTACACCCCAGAAGTATCCGCGTTGTTGAAAGAAAAGAAGCTCACATGGGATGATTTGTTGTTGAGTCACACGAGAGAATCCGTCATTGAATATTTAGATCCAGCAGAACAAAATGCAGCCATGATTTCCATGTCACGTGACATGGATGATAAATATAGGTATACGCATTGCGAATTACATCCCAGTACCATCTTTGGGGTACTCGCTTCCTGTATTCCCTTTCCAGAACATAACCAATCTCCTCGTAATACCTATCAGTGTGCTATGGGTAAACAAGCCATTGGCGTTTATGTGACCAATTACCAAGAGAGAATGGATAAAACTGCTTGGATTCTAAATACACCAGGCCGTCCCTTGGTCGATACGCAGGTGATGCATCTTTTGAAACTCAATGAATTACCCTCTGGAATGACGGTAATCGTCGCCATCATGACCCACACGGGCTACAATCAAGAAGATAGTGTGATGATCAATCAAGGAGCCATTGATCGTGGTCTCTTTCGTACCACGGCCTACCATACAGAAAAAGAAGAGGATAAAAAGACGGGTGATGAAGAAGTACGATGTAAGCCGGATCCTCAACGAACCAAGGGAATGAAATTTAGTAATTATTCCAAGATTGGTGCAGATGGAGTCATGCCCGTCAATACAGAAATTGAGAACATGGACATTATCATGGGTAAAGTGATGCCGATCAAAGAAGCACGAAATGATTTAACGAAACGTATCAAGTTTGAAGATACCAGTAAATATTTTCGAACAGATGAAAGATGTTTCATGGACCGAAATCACATTGGTATCAATGGGGAAGGGTATACGTCCTGGAAGTGTCGTATCCGCGCCGATCGTATCCCTGAAATTGGTGACAAGTTTAGTTCGCGACACGGACAAAAGGGTACTGTCGGCAACATTATCCCAGAAGTCGACATGCCATTTACAGCAGAAGGTGTCAAGCCGGACATTATCATCAATCCACATGCAATTCCCTCTCGAATGACGATTGGACAGCTCAAGGAGACTCTACTTGGAAAAGTATTGTTGCAATTGGGTATCTTTGGAGACGGAACGGCCTTTACGGATTTACCAGTAACTACCATTGCAGAAGAATTACAAAAAGTAGGGTATGAATCTACTGGCAATGAACTCATGTACAATGCAATGACGGGTGAACAAATGGAATCCAGTATTTTCATTGGACCCTGTTTCTACCAACGACTCAAACACATGGTAGTGGACAAACATCACAGTCGATCGTTAGGTCCAGCGGTAGGATTGACACGCCAACCGGCAGAAGGTCGATCACGTGACGGTGGTCTACGTTTCGGTGAGATGGAACGTGATTGTACGGTATCGCATGGTGCAGCATCGTTTACCAAAGGAAGAATGTACGATGCCTCTGATGCATTCAAGGTACATGTTTGTAAAAAGTGTGGTATGATTGCATCGCATAATGATGCAGGTCATATTCATTTGTGCAAATTGTGTGAGAATCGTACAGAGTTTAGTGAAGTAAAGCTGCCGTATGCATGCAAGCTACTCTTTCATGAATTGATTACAATGAATGTAGCGCCTCGAATGATTACAAGATAGATTTCAAACAGGAAATATTGCAAGGAGTGGAGTGACCTTTTTTTATTTTTGTATTTTATGAAAATAAAAGCAATTCAAAGAAAAAATGTATCTCTGTATGACTTACTCATGAAACCGTTTGTATTTCCAAACAGTTCTATCATTCCACGACACCTCTATACCTGTTGGCATACCAAAGAACTCCCCCCCTTGATGCAGCAAAATTATGATACGATTGTTCGTGAAAATCCAGAGATACAAGTACATTTGTATGATGAAGCAGACTGTCGCGCCTTTATCCAAACCTATTTTAATGAAGAGATTTTGGCTGCCTATGATGCATTGATTCCATGTTCTTACAAAAGTGATTTGTGGAGATATTGTGTCTTGTTCATTCATGGTGGAATCTACGTGGATATCAAATACAAGCCAATGAATGGGTTTCGATTCATTGGATTGACAGACAAGGAACATTTTGTAAGAGATGCGGATCCTACGAATGTATATACGGGCTTGATCGTAACCATGCCTAAGAATGTGGTTTTATTAGGATGTATTTATCAAATTGTACAAAATGTAAAAAATCGTTTTTATGGAGGATGCCCATTGTATCCTACAGGTCCCAAATTATTACAACTATTTTTTACACCGGAACAAAAAAAACGAATGATTCTTTATCATGGATATCAAGAACAAATCAATAAATATTATATTGTGTATAATGATCGTATCATTTTACAATTTTATGATCATTACAGAGAAGAACAGAGCAAGTATCAAAAAAATAAACGGTACAATGATTTATGGTTTGAAAGAAAAATTTATGCATGAATGGCAAACATAGACTTTCTCTTTACAACTTTGGTAGGTATACTTGGATAAATAGGGAGGGGACATGGTTCAAACAAGGTATAACGTAATGGTCCAAAAATAGAAGCCCATGCTCTTTCTGTATAATGTCCTACTTCTGGATTCGAATGCACCGCCAGTTCATTGACTAATTGTTGATATCTTTCTATAGGATGTTGTAGAATATCTCGTTTGTCTATAGAAAACACACCATATAAACAATAATGCGGTACATCTGTAAATCCATGTTTTACAAACCAATTACCAAATGGCCGTTGAGGACATGGATAGAGTTTGGATTCATTGTTTAAAGCTTGATTGATTGGATTTTGACAACAATATTCTTCTTGTGAAAAATTGTGGAATAAACGAAGAATCGAGGATTCTCCACCTATGAAACTTGCTTTCTTCTTTCGAAGAACATTAAATAATAGTTTAGTCGCAATGATTTTTTTATGACTCATATCCGTAGATCCTGGTAAAAAAAGAACAATATCGGGTAAAGAATGGTAATGAGTAACCACGTGATATAAATAAGTATGATCACAACGTCCTACATTAGGAAGATCAATGATCTGTAGTACATGTTTTTTTTCAAAGATATCATTGACACCTTTGTTGTAGACGATGTATTTGAATTGATTGAATGGAAATTCTAATGTCCATGATAAATCTTCATTGTATCTAGATATACAGATCATAGTATTATATAGTAATTTATAGAATCCTTGATTACTCAAACAAATTGTAGTTTCGTGGTTTATTATAGCAAAACTATTTTATACATTTTCTTTTTTATATTATTTTCAATGCTATAAGAATGAAATTTAAAGAATTATCAGAATCCAAAATAGTACTTATTTATGTCTATTATCAAAGAAAACAGGAACAAAAAAATCAAACCAATTTAGCTTTTTTTCTAAAATATGGTTTGAATAAAGAAAACTGGAAACACTTAGATATTACCACCATTCTTGTGATTGATAGAGAATGCGAAGTAATGATTCCAAAAGATGTACATGTGATTTATAGTAATTCATTGTATTATAGTGATTATGAAGGTTGGTTTGATGGTATAAAGTATATAAATACTATATCGAATGTTTCTAATTATGATTACCTATGTTTGATAAATGCAAGTACATTTGGACCTGTTATGGAAGAAGATAAAGAATCACACTGGTTATATCCATTCTACAATAAATTAGTAGAAACGGATTCGTTTGCATGTTCACCTTACATGAATAAGTTTGAACATATACATCATCTTGTATTATCTACCCATTTTGTATTTTTAAAAATAACAGAAGAATTAATATCTTTACTTATAAAAAAAAATGTATTTGGTAAAAAAATAAATAAAATAGATGCGATTCATTCTGGTGAAGTAGAATTATCAAATGTATTATCTCCCTATGGTGTGTGTTCTTTATTTTATAAAAAAAATGAAGATTGTTTCAATGATTTTAAACGAAGAGAATTTATAGATGTAACCAATATTGATTTACTTACTAAAACAATATTTATAAAAAATATTTGGAGACTTCATGATGAATATGTAGGTAAACCTGTTCTTTATCATTTTTGTAATTCTTTTTTGAAACAAAAATTAAACATCAAAGATTTATTTGAACTCAATTCAAATGAAATCGATTTTAGTCGTATGACGATTACACCAAACTATTATTATGAATATGTCTATGCAGAAGAACCAATTGTGTTTCCAAAAAAAGGTACCATGATCAATAAATCATGTGCCATTTATATACATGAAGGGGACACCCTTCCAGACTATGTCATCAAGGGACTTAAGACACTTGTCTATGTAGGATACGAAGTCTTTTTTTATTCCAATGCTTCGATTGAACCAAATAGTTTACCCTTTCCAGTACGTAGCCTCACCACACTATCTACCGCTTTAAAGGAGGTAAATGGTTTTGATTGGGTAATGTACATGAATAGTAGTGTATTGTTTCCAATCTATGGTATAGATTCATTTGTAAAAACGGTTATAGAAGCAAGAAAGGCAGATGTTTGGTGTCATTGGGATAAAGAGTTACCCTTTGAATTCAAAGGATCGATGACGGATTCGATTCGCACTTTTCTCAATCTATACGATGAATCGAAACTATGGTTATTTTTAAAAAATCTGGGTGTGACTTGTACAGTGGTGGATGCTTTTGCCATGAAACGTGACCAAATGGAATACGTATCACCCTATTGCAATGATTTAACAAAATATTTATGTAAAGATGGAGTGATCACCAAAGAAGAATCGCCTCCTACGATTGATATAGTGGATTGGAGAGGATATTTAGATTTATATCCAGACTTGAGAAAATCTTTTATTTTAACCAAAGAACAAGCACTCAATCATTGGTTGGAACACGGACGCAATGAAGGAAGAATTATGATACAAACCTTTGCATGGAAAGAGTATTTAGATCGTAATCCACAATTAAAAGAAGCCGGTATAATAACAAAAGAACAAGCAGTAACCCATTGGATGATTTATAGATAAATTAGTTCAATTATTGAATAATTCGTATGAACACATAATATGTTATATGTACCGATTTGTCACGGTGAATTGGTTGATAAATTAACTATTTTAAAAATAAAAAAAGAAAAAATGAATCATAAAAAATTAGAAAATGTAGAAAATGAATATAATTTGCTATTACCCTTTTTACATCAAATTGGTATTCATGAGGAACACGACCTATTTATTCAATTATATAATGTAAACAGGGAATTTTGGGAATATCACGATTGGCAAAGAGAGAAATGGAAAGAAGTAAAAGATACAATTGATCTTGAATTATATAAAAGAACAAAAGAAGAACATATTTTGAATGATAAAAGAGCAAAAATAAAAAAAGAAATAAATATACTAACAAAGTCTACTATTATAGAAGAAAAACAATTTATAAGTTATATGATTTAATTAAAAATATAATATACACTATGAAACATATTTTGTGGACAGGAAGCCATGGCTTTATAGCAGGGTATGCTATTCAAAAATTATTAGATGAAGGGCACCATGTATGGGGTATTGATAATTTTTGGAAATATGGTAAAATATCGAAATCTTATGAAACTCATCCTCATTTTCATTTTTTAGAATGTGATGCAAAAGATACAGAGAAATTAAAAGAATTATTAATAATAAATAATATAAATATTTTTGTTTCAGGAGCAGCTATCATTGGAGGTATTACCATGTTTCATGAATTAGCATATGATTTATTAAGAGAAAATGAACTGATTACTGCTTCTGCATTTGATGCATGCTTGTATGCTAAAAATAATAGTAAACATTTTGAAAAAATTGTAGTCGTGTCTTCTTCTATGGTATTTGAATCTACTACACATTATCCTAGCAAAGAAACGGATGTACGCATTAGTCCACCCCCCTTAAGTACATATGGATTTCAAAAATTAGCCGTGGAATATTGGGCACAAGGAGCATGGGAACAATATAAATTACCATATACTATTATACGTCCATTCAACGCTATTGGTGTAGGCGAGAAAAAAGCAAAATTTGAAACGGAATGTTATTCTGGTAATATTAAATTAGCCATGAGCCATGTTGTTCCTGATTTAGTACAAAAAATAATAAAAGGGCAATACCCTTTACGTATATTAGGAGAAGGGAATCAAATAAGACACTATACCTATGCAGGTGATTTAGCAGATGGATTTTATGAATGTATTACAAATCCAATGGCATTGAATAATGATTTCAACATATCTACTTCTACTGGTCACACTGTATTAGAATTAGCAAAAGTAATATGGAATAAAATTTATCCTGAAAAAGAATTTCAATATGAATGTGAGCAAGCCTATACATACGATGTTCAAAAACGTGTTCCCGATGTAACAAAATCAAAAGAAATATTAGGATTAGAATGTAATACTACATTAGAAGATGCATTAGATGAAATTATTCCATGGATAGAAGAACAAATTAAAATAGGTGGAATATAATATGTTTACACAAACTTGGTTTGAAGATTTAGCTAAACATAATTTTGAAAAAATAAAGATAGAA
>Ga0208502_1000067_pt1 | contig 12143 bp, 13 predicted proteins | sample CryBogCBE18Jul07_FD_184579 | JGI IMG/M metagenome (GOLD analysis project Ga0208502, IMG submission 184579) | Freshwater microbial communities from Crystal Bog, Wisconsin, USA - CBE18Jul07 (SPAdes) | ecosystem: Environmental > Aquatic > Freshwater > Lake | place: Crystal Bog, Wisconsin, USA... | reverse complement strand
GCATAATGGATTCATAAAATTCATTCCACATTTCTGGAGTAAGATCGCCAGACGTGTTGACCAGTAAACAATCCCCAAAATAAAGTGCGGCATCTACCGGTGGGGGGAACTCGTACTTGTTTTCATTTCCAGCCTTTCCACGCTTCTTGGCGTACAATTGAATGTCATGGGTCAACGTCTTCCAGCTATGCTGAAGACTTCCATAAGACTTGTAGCCGGATGGCTTGGACTCCATGGTCAATTCGCCATTGGTATGTACGACCACGACACTCATTACAATAACAAGGATATATCTATTTAAATACATTCCAAATGTTTTATTATGGAGAGTCTTATCGTATATCAGTCGCCTTATCCAAAACAACGACTTGGAAAATCCAATGATGGTGGGTACGTCATTTCTATGTTGCCAGGCAACTATGATCTTTGTTTGTCTGGAGGTGTACTGGATGATGTTAGTTTCGAGGAACATTTTGTGTCCATTTACCCGACACACTGTTATGCCTTTGACGGTACAATACAATCGATTGCGACAAAAAATATTCAGTTTATCAAAAAGAATCTGGCGGCAGAGACAACCGATACAACTACCAATTTACATGAATATTTTATTGGAAAAGAAAATGTGTTTTTAAAAATGGATATTGAAGGCCATGAATTTCGTGTTCTTCCATCCATCGTACAAAATGGAGACATTCACAAGGTGAAGCAGCTCGTCTTAGAAGTACATACTCCCGCAGATATTCAATTAGCACCGCATTATTATCAAGGGCTGGGAGACATTACCAATGATTTCATGTTTCACCTGATGAGACAACTTGGACAGACACATACCTTGATCCATTTTCATGCCAACAATGCACCGCCCATGCAACAAATCAATGGGATTGATGTACCGCATGTGTTTGAACTTACCTGGATACGTAATGACTATGTCGTACAACGTCAACGTAACACGGAAACGTTTCCAACACGTTTGGATATGAAAAATTGGCCAAGTAAACCAGAATATTATTTTGGTGGATTCCCTTACACTATGTAGGTACATATTTTAAAAATCTCTCTTCGTATTCTTTCGTACCGCGTTTTAATTCGAGATGCATGCGATTGTTTTCTTCACGTAAATCGGCCAACGTAGGTTGTTTCCCGTAACATTGAAGGACAAACCGTTTCAAGATACCTTTTTGAGACAAACGATTTTCTTGTTGTACCTTGAACAAGACGCTGGATAAACACAAGAGTCGATTTTCATCAAAGTACTCACGATCAGCGTACATAAAGGCCAAGTAGTAGCTGAGCAAGGTATCAATCGTGCCGATTTTCAAGGGCCTTCCGGCCTCATCAATGACGTTGTAGCTGTGGCAAGCCGTTGGTTCATAGACAAAGGCAATGAATTCACCATCTACAGAAATAGAATAATGTTTGGAAACGAGTTCACCGATGGGGTCATGTTCTTCGATGGTAACGTCGTAACCGGCCTTTTTCAACACGCCCACTACTTTTTGTGCTGTTTTTTTCGGTTCCAATGATAAGACATCAAAGTCGGGTACATTTTTTAACTGGGGTACTTTGGTATAGGTCGTGTACATGGCATTGGCATATCCGCCGATGAAAACAACACCTTCGTCGACAAACACCTTTTTGGTAAGGGTAAACAATTCTGGTTCATCACGACGAGAAGAAAAACGACGTTGTAATTCACATTTTTTATGAATCAAGGGATAATGTTTATTCAACAAGTTAAGTCTTTTTAGAATTTTTTCCCAGCGTGATACGTCACCCATGGGTCTGGATAATTCTAAAAACATGGATTGACGTAAAAAATTAGCAGGTGCGTAAAGAATCTTGTCCTTGACAATGGCAGACTTACGAATGGACCCGTAGAGTTCGGGGTGCAAGTAGGTAATGTCTGCGACACCCATGTGGTTGACAAATACCTTGTACGTACCGTGGTGAACACCGGATTTTGCCTCTACGTCTTCAAATCCTTTGGCGGCGTACAAATCGGCAAGTTTCTTGGCGAGGTCAAACGCATCGGGACTAAAAAAGTCATAGTCGGGTAATTCGTAATCGTAATCATAGAATTGATCTTCTTTAGGAAGAATGTTATTGATGGCGGTACCACCGTAGACGATACATTTGTGTTTGGAAATGAATCCCTCTACAATCTTGATGATTCTCTTGGTTTCAGGAGATCGAAGAAGTTGTTGGCCTTGTATTTTCTCGGACTTGTCGACGGAAGCACGTAGAATGGCTAATTCACATTCTTCAAACGTTAAATTCTTACACATAGTATAGATGCAGAGAAAAACAAGAAAAGAAAAAAATAAAAAGAATTGTATACGGGATGGAATAATCGAATGAAAAAAAGATGGACGAAGAATCACTGCAGAAAAACGAGTAAGAGGATGATTTGTAAAATATCTCAACCATCTGCATTGCCGTGTGACGATGATAAAATGTTATCGTACTACAACTTTTCAAGATGGCCGATACGTAGTTTCTAAAATAAGTAAAAGATGGACGCAAACGTAGAGATCATTTATTTCGATGCGATCTCGTGAAGGTTCTTTTTTTTGTTCTTGTTTTATTCTTTCTTCTACCAGCGGTAGGATTGGGTGTGATTAAAACTAAATCTTCTCTAGCAGGTCCACGACGAATGTAATAGGGTTCTTTCATAGGTTCATAAAAATAACCGCCCCTTGCAAAATACTCTTCCAAGGCAATTCCTTTGGAAGGATATAATAAACTGGGTACTAAATCTTTTTCTTCAAAGTTTGGAATAATATATCGTATGAAACGTAAAAATTCTTGCCGGTTACGTCCAACTTCACCAGGTACAAAGGGACAAGCACCATTGTTATTGGTAACCACTACAATTCTTGATTTGACTCTTGCAAAAAAATCTCTTAACAGGTCTACTCTGGCACGTCCACCGAGTACAAAGAGTTGCGCTTCTTCTATGTTGTCACCATTTCCTTCATAGGTATTCAGGATCCATTTTTGTTTGGCGGGCCAATATTGAGCTTGTGGTATGCCGACCCCTTCAATGACGGATAAGGTTTTATCCCAATCAAAAATGAGGTAAGGATGTGTAGCATCGACCAGCGCAATGTGTTCTGGTCCAAATCCAAAATGAATATCGGTAGACCTTTCACCCTGGGCGTACGTGTTGTCTCTAAATTCTTCCTTATGTTTCAAATCGGGTTGGGAAGGAGTATCAATCAGGATACATTCTGCGGATGGAAAATGGGCCTTTACATCAAGTATATTTCTTTCCATATCATCAAAAAACATGAAGGACAAGGCCATAGTATAGTGAAATAAAATAATGGAATAAAAGTATGAAAACGCGTCGAATATTTAAACCAAGTGATTCAAAAAGTGGCGATGGAATGTTAACGACGGTATGGGGACCCAGTATATGGCATTTTCTACATACGATGAGTTTTAATTATCCCGTTGAACCTACCCCACAACAAAAAAAGGATTATCGTGATTTTATTTTGAATTTGGAAAATGTGTTACCATGTAAATATTGCCGCATGAATTTAGAAAAGAATTTTAAACAGTTACCCCTTACGATGGCTCATATGAAAAACAGAGATACCTTTTCAAGATATATCTATCATCTTCATGAATTGATTAATAAAATGCTTGGAAAAAAATCAGGTCTTACCTATTGTGATGTACGTGAACGATATGAACATTTTCGGGCCCGTTGCACCGTGAACGAACCAGTAAAGGAAAAGGGATGTACAGAACCATTGGTGGGTAAAAAATCAAAAGGAATCATTCAAATTATACCGAAAGATACACCATGTGAATCGATACAAATTGATAAACAATGTTTGAAACAAAAAGTGACACATTAATGGCAAAAAACAAAACGATTCAACTTCGAATATAAAAATTGATTCTTTTGTACAATGAGACAGAAAAACAATGGAGCTTTCACTTGCGACCGAATTATTCAACAAAGGTGAACAAAAGCTTGAAATTATTCTTACCCTTGATGAATTAAAAGTCAAGGTACATGTAGAACACGAAGAAACGTATTCCATGTGGATTGTCAGTGAAGATACCATGGATACACTCTATCAAATCGAAATGACGGAAGAGAATACGATAGAAGGATTTGCAAAAGCCATTGAAAAAACACGTATTATCTTGGAAGATTTATATTATTATAAACCATTGGGTAAATATATTTCTCGTGAAGACAAAACAGAACTTTTAAAATACAAAACATTCAAAAAGTTTTATCCAACGGAAGATTGTGCCATTTGTTTTGAAGAAACAACGGTCATTACTCATTGCAAACATTATTGTTGTCACAAATGTATGGAAAAAATAAAGACATGTCCTATCTGTAGACGCGACTTGTACGATTAGTACGACCACCTCGTTTCAACGTATATTTCGCAGGTTCTTCTGTACCGGCAAAACTTGATGTTAACTTTACAAAACGTTTACCAAAGGCAGGTCCTTGATCAAGTAATTTATGCAATGGATTTGTTTTTTTTGCTACGGTTCCCGTAGCGGCTGCCTTTTCATAAAACAACAAAGATTGTAATTTAAATAGACTGGCTGATCCAAGATGAGCATTGGCATAGGGGGTGGCAATTGCTTCTTGTTCGGCGGTCATGACAAGACCACGTACAAAGGCAATGACAATTAATTCTGGATCTCTTTGTAATTCAGGAGAAGCCCACTGTAAAGCAGACCCATTTTCATGAATGGCAACCCATACGACTTGACGATCGGCGCGTAGGTTGGGAGTGGCATGTTCTAAGGCATCACCATTTTTAGCCACTGCAGCCAAGACCACTTGACGATCTGCACACATCGATAGAGAAGTATAGACTAATGTATTTTTTTGAGAAACAGACAGTAACACAATTTCTTTATCGGCTCTAAAGAAAGATGGTGCAATTAACAATGCATCCCCATTTTGACGTACAGCTGCCAAGACAATTTCCCGATCTGCTTTCAACTCTGGAGAAGCATACCCCAAGGAGATACCTGTTGTGGTGACTGCCGCCAAGACAACTTCCCGATCTGCTTTTAACTCTGCAGAAGCATAGCCCAAGGCATTGCCGTCTTTCGATACGGCAGTTAAGACAACATCTTTATCTGCTTTAATGGCATCTGCTAGATAAGATAATGCATCTGGTGATCGGCGTACAGCTGCCATGACAACTTCTCTATTTGCTTGCAGCTCAGGGGAGGCAAACCGTATGGCGTGACCATTACTACGTACGGCGGTCAACACTACATCTTTATCCCCTTGTAATACAGGAGATGCACTACCAAGTACACTACCGTTTTGGTTTACGGCAGCTAGAATAACATCTTTATCACCATTGAATGTGGGTGAATACATGATCGCAGTTCCGTATTGTTTTACAGCAGCTGTCACAACATCCTTGTCTATTTTGAATTCAGGAATAACATTTCCTAATAAATGTCCATTTTTACTTACGGCCTTCAGGACAACTTCTTTGTCTCTACGTAGAGGTGTAAAATGAAGTACAATGGGGTTACTATCTATGGCTTCCATAATGAAATCCTTGTCTGCTGCTAATGTAGGTGAAAAACGGAGGGGATTGGCCTCTTTTTTAATGGCAGCAAGCATGACGTCTCTGTCTCCTTGTAGTGCAGGTGCAAACTCTAGTGCATCACCATTTTGACTCACAGCAGCAAGAACTACTTCTTTATCTGCTTTCAAGGCATCGCTTGCATATCTTAATGATTTACCATAGTGTTTTACGGCGGCCAATACAATTTCCTTAGTATTTCTTTGTTCGACGGACAGATCTCTTAATGCGAGACCGTTATTTTTTACTTGTTCCATACTTTACCTTTTTATTTTTACCGTCTCGTTTTATTGCAATCCTATACTGGTTTGTGGATTTTTTCAACTCAATTGTCACATAATCACTCACTTCTGGACATTGTAGTGACGGCATACTCTTCTCATCCCGTTGTAACTCGTCTTGTCTTTCTACGTTTTCCGCCACTCTTTTTAATGGTATAGGTTCGATCACGTAATCGTAAGCCCAAACTATTTTGTATGACCATACTTTCCGGTACAAAGTTTAAATATTGTACATAGATCGTTGAAATGGTATTGTTATTCAGTTGAACACGACCATCTGGAAGTATGACGCTTACTTGATGCACGACTGGATTGGATTGTGGTTCTTTGGTAGCAATCGTTACATAATCCTCTACGTCTGGAAGCATGTGGATATTATGATAACCGGAGGCGTATTCGCGACCAAGGGAGGTTCGAATGACATCTTCATCGCGTTGTAACTCGGGAGAGGCAAACTTGATTGTATTCATTCGTAGACGAACGGATGCCAAGACAACGTCTTTGTCGGCACGTAGCGCAGGGGATGCGAATTGTAGAGCAGGACCATGTTGTACCGCAATCATCACTACCTCTTTGTCTGCTTTTATGTCAGGGGGTGCAAATTCCAATGCATAACCATTTATGTTTACCGCGGCCATCATGACGGCTTTGTCTTTGAGATGAATGGGAATAAGATTCAAGTAATGAAAATTCTTTTTTACTAAAGTCAATCGTACATCCAAATCCGCTTGTAATTCCGGGGATGCGTATATGTACGCGTGACCATTTACTTCTACGGCAATCAAGACGGCTTCTTTGTCTCCTTGTAACTCGGGAAACATGGAAAGATGTTTTTGGTTATTTCTTAATTGATTTAGTTTTGCTTCCCTGTCCATACAGTAGAAAAAGATTTCTTGTCTTTCTACGTTTTCCGCCTCTTTTTTTAATGGTATAGCTACGATCACGTAATCGTAGACCAAGACTATTTTCTATTACCATGTTTTCTGGTACGAAATTCAAAGAACGAACATAAATGGCTGAAATCGTATTGTTGTTCAATTGAACGCGACCATCTGGAAGTAGAACACTGACACGATGGACCACGGGGTTCGATTGTGGTTCTTTCAACGCAAGTGTCACATAATCTCCTACTTTTGGAAGCATGTGGATATTGTGATAACCGGCGGCGTATTCTCGCCCAAGGAATGTTCGAATGACATCTTCATCGCGTTGTAACTCGGGAGAAGCAGCATGGATGGAATGGGGTGTTTTGTGAACGGCTGCAAGGACTACTTCTTTATCGTCACGTAGCTCGGTGGATGCAAATTCAAGTTGTACACCAAAATGTTTCACTGCAGCCAGAACGACTTCCTTATCTGCACGTAGCGCAAGAGATGCATATTGTAATGCAAATCCATGTTGTACGGCAACCATGACTACGTCTTTGTCACTTTGTAACTCGACCGCATATTGTAGGGATACACCCTTGTTTTGTACGGCCGCCATGACGACTTCTTTATCCTCCCGTAAATCGGGGGATGCATAATACAAAGCGGAACCATCCTTTCGAACGGCAGCGAGGACGACTTCTTTATCGGCTCGTAAAACGTGTCCGGCAAATCGTAACGCAGTTCCTTTATTTTTTACGGCTGCGAGAACTACTTCTTTGGATGCATTTAAAACAAGTTCTAACAAAGAACCATTTTGGTTTACTAAAGCCAATTGTATCTCTTTGTCTCCACGCAATTCAGGAGATGCATACGTATACGCATAGGGGTTTGATTCCATGGCAGTCAACACGGCTTCTTTATCATTTTGTAAATTGGTAAATTTGTAAAGTAATGATCCATTTTGTCTTAAAATATCTAATTTTGTTTCGCGATTCATACTATTAACGTCTTTTTTTAAACGTCCTCCGTCTTTTACCGCCAGAAACCCCAGCAAAATTGGCTATTTTTGTTTTAAATTTGTTTCCAAAATGAGGTCCATGTGCATGAAGACGATCCCATGCAGCTTGTTTTCTAGCCGCATCCGGATCTTCAGTGGGTGGTTTTCTAGCAAATAATGGCATTACGGTTGTTTTTCTTGAAGCAACATATTGTTTAATCAATGCTCGTTCTGGTGCAGTTGGTGCATAGCCTATTTTTGATGCACGCCAAAGGAATTCAGGGTTACCTCTTAATTTAGGATCTGTAAATCTTAATGCGCGTAGGGTTTGAGATATAGCAGCGAGGACTACTTCTATATCTGCTTGCAATGCAGGAGATGCATCTTGTAGTGCATAACCATCGTTAGAAACTGCAGTAAGGACTACTTCTTTGTCTGCTTGCAATGCAGGAGATGCACTCATTAGTACACTACCGCGTTGAGAAACCGCAGCGAGGACTACTTCTTTGTCTGCTTGCAATGCAGGGGATGCATCTTGTAGTGCATAACCATCGTTAGAAACTGCAGTAAGGACTACTTCTTTGTCTGCTTGCAATGCAGGAGATGCATCTTGTAGTGCAATACCGCGTTGAGAAACCGCAGCGAGGACTATTTCTTTGTCTGCTTGCAATCCAGGAGATGCATATAGTAATGCACCAGGTGTTTTCAAAACCGCAGCGAGGACTACTTCTTTGTCTGCTTGCAATGCAGGGGGTGCATCCTCTAGTGCATAACCATCTCTAGATACAGCGGCTAACACCTCTTGTTTATTCATATACTATGGTTAGAAAATTGAAATGATTCTTTGCTTGTATTTTATAAAATGATTCGCATTGTACCTCACCGATTTTATGCCGGCATGGTCGAGGCACCTTCCTTGATTGGCAACGAATGTATTTACAGTGAATCCTTAGCGGAACCGTTGATTCGAACCTTTTCCAAAGACGTGATGATTCCCTTTTACTTTAAAGTAGGCGAGATGTATCTTCAACCCAAGTACACGACGCACGACATGTTTGGCCTTTGCATCATCGTGAGCGACGAAGTCTACGATGGAACAGAGTATACTGAATTGATCGTTGCCTACAATCTACCCATGGTCGATATTCTTTCGTTGAAACGTATCCATGGTGATTTCCCACAGGATTGTACCATTGATACGTTACTTACACGATACCTTGAATCCTCTTCTTTGGTCAATCAAGATCAACAGTTTACGTTATCCTTTGCCTGTAACGCGCCTCCCTTGAAAAATACAATTACATTTCAAGTGACTTCCTTTACGATACAAGAACACAGGATGATGGAAGATTATACAGATGCATTGAATCGTGAGTTACACGAATTGGGGATAGAAGCCACTACGTGTCAAGGCATCAAGGTTGGGATAGTGGCCAATCATGAAATCAAGGTAGATTTTGTGGAACCGGAACCAGAACCCATGAAGTTACCGGAAAAGCAAAAAGCATTAGTGGATGTACCGCCTCCCAGTAAATTCAAAGGAGATGGGTTACAGTTGACCAAAGAAGCGGTCGTACCACTCACCCGAGAAGAACTTCGTCAAAAACGTTTGGCCCAATTCATAGGGACTCCGCCCCTACAACGGATCTAATTAAAAATTGAATCGTAAGTATCTATCATTTTACATACAAAATGTGGCAATGGAAAGCAATCGCAATGGGAGCCCGGTGGGGTGACCTGGCCGTTTTCGATGAAGACGAAGTGATGGAATCCCTGCGAAAGGGTATCAAGAAAGAGGAACCAACCTTGGTATCGTTCAACGTAACCGTGCGAACCAAGTGCAAGTGCTGTTCATTCAAGCGTCATTCTAACCCACCCGCAGATTTTACGGAAGATCAAAAGGCGCACTGCTGTGGATTCTGCGCAGCAACGGGAGGAAAGCGTCACGGAGAGCGGTGCGAGAAGCGGCGGTAGGCAGAACCTACGGCATAGGGCTTAGCCCTATAACCCCGTTGAAGCTGGAAGCTTCTCCGCACCTCCCTTATAACAGAGAAGCGGTAGGCACCTTATAACAGAGAGCGACGGGAGCGACGACGGGTACGACTTTTCCTTTTTTTACCACCCATGACACTACAAGCGGATTCATCTCCCGATTGTGTTTCTGCAGCGGCAACACGTCTTTCTGCTTCTTCTCTTCCCATGAGTTGTCTTTCTACTTGATGTCTTACAGCAGGAGGCCATGTTTCTTTTGTTCTATTGTATTTGTCTAAAAAGGCTGATGCATGGGGATAAGCTTGAAGATTCAATCCAAGTAGTTGTGCCATTTGTGTTTTTGTTTCTCTTAATGCTCCTGGTCCCATTTTTGATAGTGAATGAAAACAAGCATTTACCCGTGCATGTTTTGCACCAGTTGGTACATCTCTACCTACATCCTCCATGATGATTTTAAGTTGTCTTGCATAGGCTACACCCGTAACATATTCTTCTGGAGTAGGTTCATATCCATGTACGGTAGCAAGAAAGAGAAGAGATATGTCTCCCCGAAGTGGTACGGCGACATAATTCAGGGCACGTCCGTTTTGCGTCAATGCAGCTAGGACGATCTCACGGTTACTTTTTAGTGTAACGGGTAGTCTTTGTAAGACCAGACCGTTTTGTCTTACAGCAGCCATTCCTATAAGAGGGGAACGTTGTAATGCATCACTCATAATACGAGTATAAAAACGACCGTCAAGTTGTAACACATGTAGTACAATCGCAGGATCTTCTGTTGACGAGATAGCATCAAATGCATTGATATTTTGTTGTAGGGCTGGGAAAACAATGCCATGATGGGCTTTTAGACGGGGAGAAGCGTAGCGAAGGGCAAGACCATCCCGTTGTACCGCTTCCAAGACAACATATTCATCATCGCGTAGTAATGGAGGAACCTCACGTAAGGCTTGACCATTTTCTTGTAATGCAGCCGAAATGATTTCACGATCCCGTTTCAGTGGTTCTGGCGAATAACGTAGGGCGAATCCATTTTCAGTCACTGCAGCGAGTACCATTTCTTTGTCTTTGAACCTGGGAGGAACACGTTCTAATGACAAACCGTCATCCTGTACTTTATCTAACCAGTATTCTCTTGTTGGTAGAAATCCTGGTCCCTTTTGCATACTTATGTTTTTTATTTTTTCTGGTTCCTCCAGATACACTACAATTACCCTTTTCACATGCATCACTCATACGATCCAATGGTCCTTGTAAACGTTGGGCAAGTTCTGCGTCACGTCTTTCCCGTGCACGTTCTTTTGCTTGTGCATAAGCAGGGGTATGGGAAAAGGCAACCGCATCTTCTATATCATTGGGGTGTTGACCTGCAAATCCGTGTACCTCTCGAAGTATTTTTGATCGAAGATGATGAGGTAACAGACCTAATCTTCTCGTGTCGGTTACACGTGAAACCTTTGCACTGGATGTGGTCATTGCACCGGGTAACCGTGTAGCATTGGCTACAGTAAGAAGATTTTCAGCATATCCGTACGCTAAATCAGCTTGTGCAACCGTTGGTACATGACCATGAGCAGATGCACACATAATGACGCGTGGATTCATATTCAATAAACTATGACGTAATGCACGTCCATCTCTATGGACAATCTTTACTATAAAATCTTCATCTCTTTTTAATTCTGCACTAGCAAATTGTAATGCATTGAAATTTTGAGCTACTGCTGCCAATACTATTTCTTTGTCATTTTTTAAGCCTCCAAACGCAAGAGCAAGACCATTCTGGTGGATTGCCGCGAGTACAACGTCTCTATCGCTTTGTAAATGGGCATACTCTAAGGCGAGACCATCCTCTTGTACGGCGGCCAAGACTACACCTTTGTCTGCCTTTAATGCAGCCCATGCATACTGTAATGCACGACCATCCTGCTGTACCGCGGCCAAGACTACTTCTCGATCACCTTTCAATGCATTCCATGCATAATTGAGTTCAAGACCATCATGCCGTACTGCAGCCAGTACACATTCTTTGTCACGACGAATTTCTATACTTTCATCTTCTAAACTGGTATTTGTACGATATTGTAGATCATACAAGAATCTTCTTTTCATACTATAACCCTATAATTATCCGGTAAAGCTGGAAGCTTTGGGGTCGTAGGGGCTTGCCTCATACATTAGGGGGTCGTAGGGGCTTGCCCCTACCCCTACACAGAGGACCCTGGAAGGGTATCTATATAGTCTTGAATTTGTTCTTCTGTAATGGACAATTCATCCTGCATGAGGTTATCCATGATTTCTTGTTTGGTAGGAGGTCGATGTAACTCTGCTTCAAACCGTTGACAAAATTCTTTGATCAGTTTATGTTTTGTATCTTGATGTTCGGTTTGTACCATCATGATAT
>Ga0208502_1000065_pt1 | contig 12490 bp, 7 predicted proteins | sample CryBogCBE18Jul07_FD_184579 | JGI IMG/M metagenome (GOLD analysis project Ga0208502, IMG submission 184579) | Freshwater microbial communities from Crystal Bog, Wisconsin, USA - CBE18Jul07 (SPAdes) | ecosystem: Environmental > Aquatic > Freshwater > Lake | place: Crystal Bog, Wisconsin, USA... | reverse complement strand
CAATAGTATAACATGGGAGGAGGTTTGATGCAGTTAGTAGCCTACGGCGCACAAGATGTTTATCTTACTGGTAATCCCCAGATTACCTACTGGAAGGTGACCTACCGGCGTTACACCAACTTTGCCATGGAGTCCATTGAGCAAACCTTCAATGGCCAGGCTGACTTCGGGCGCCGTGTCACCTGCACCATCTCCCGTAACGGAGATCTTGCTTACACCACTATTCTTCAGGTAACACTCCCCCAGATTGGCCAGGAGCTTGCCAGCTCCTCCGACCAGGGCGTCTATGCTCGGTGGCTCGACTTCCCTGGTGAGCAGCTCATCTCCCAGGTTGAGGTAGAGATTGGCGGCCAGCGCATCGATCGCCACTACGGCGACTGGATGCACATCTGGAACCAGCTCACCGTCAATGCTTCCCAGCAGAAGGGGTACTGGTCGATGGTCGGCAACACCACCCAGCTCACCTACTTGACTGACCCTTCGTTCTCGGCCGTCGATGGTCCTTGCCAGTCGAACGCTCCCCGCCAGATTTGCGCTCCTCGTAACGCCCTCCCTGAGACCACCCTCTACATTCCTCTTCAGTTCTGGTTCTGCCGCAACCCCGGTCTTGCTCTCCCCCTCATTGCTCTCCAGTACCACGAGGTCCGCATCAACATCGATCTTCGCCCCATTGATGAGTGCCTCTGGGCCGTCAACACCCTTTCCCCCACCTCCAGCAGCTCGGCCAAGTGCACCAACGCCTACAACCAGTCCCTCGTTGCTGCCTCGCTCTTCGTCGACTACGTCTTCCTTGATACCGATGAGCGCCGGCGTATGGCCCAGAACCCCCACGAGTACCTCATTGAGCAGCTTCAGTTCACTGGTGATGAGTCGGTAGGTTCCTCGTCCAACAAGATTAAGCTTAACTTCAACCACCCTGTCAAGGAGCTCATCTGGGTTGTCCAGCCTGATGCCAACGTCGATTACTGCTCCTCCCTCGACGGCCAGAGCACCCTCTTCAACATCCTTGGTGCCCAGCCCTTCAACTACACTGATGCCGTGGATGCTCTCCCCAACGCCATCCATGCCTTTGGTGGTCCCAACTCGGTTGCCGGACCCAAGGGCGTCAGCGGCTCGGCCAACTACGACTTCATCAACGCCAACGGTCTCTTCGCCAATGCTGGCGCTCTTGATGGCGGGCTTTACGTTGATCTTTCCAACAATAGTGCTTCCACCACGGCCCAGTACATTGCTGCTCTTAACAAGTCGAATGACTACTGGGGATACAACACTGGCTACGGAAGCACTGGTGGTGCCTTCTCGGGTGTTACCTCCGGAAACTCCAACCAGTACGACTTTTCTAATGCTGGAAATGGCGACCCCCAGGAGTCACTCGTCAGCGATGCCGGCACCTTCGTCCTCTCGGAGACCGCTCTTGCCCTCCACTGCTGGGGCGAGAACCCCGTCGTCACCGCCAAGCTCCAGCTCAACGGCCAGGATCGCTTCTCGGAGCGCGAGGGATCCTACTTCGATCTTGTCCAGCCCTTCTTCGCCCACACCCGCACCCCCGACACTGGTATCAACGTCTACTCGTTCGCTCTCCGGCCTGAGGAGCACCAGCCTTCCGGCACATGCAACTTCTCGCGCATTGACAATGCCACCCTTCAGCTCATCCTCTCGAACGCCACCGTTGAGGGTACCTCCACTGCTAAGGTCCGTGTCTATGCCACAAATTATAACGTATTAAGAATTATGAGCGGTATGGGGGGACTTGCGTATAGCAATTAATGCCTGGGAAGGTTGTGACCAACAATGTGCTAAGGTATATATGTGTGACCAACAATGTGCTAAGGTATATAGGTGTGACCAACATTTATTTTATTTTTGTGACCAACAAAATAAAATCATTTTGTATGATTTTATTTAAATAAAAATGTGACATGATGAAAAAAGAAAATAGGAACACATAGTATCGTGTAAAAATATTTAGTATAGATTCATTTTTTGTTACTGAAAACAACCCATACCTATCATGATTCAACATACAATGTAGTATTCCAATTGTACGCTAATCCATCCATACCTATCATTTTGTAAGCGAAGATTCCCAAAACAGCATATCAATGAATACGTAATTATAAATAAAATTGATTTAAACAATTTTGTAGAATAGTAACCATGTCGTGTATAGCAAAGACCGCAGACGGAACTCCATGCAAAAAGAAGGGACCCTTCTGTAAAACTCATGAATACATGAAGGACTATACACCTGAAATGATAGAAAAATGTATACTTTGCAAAGGGTGTCGAAAAATGAAATTTACAGGAGAATATTCAAATTGTGATACATGCCGTGCACGTGGAGAATTAAACAGAAAACAAGCAAAAGCATCTGTTGTACTGTGTGCACATGAAGATTGTAAATTCAAAAAAAGTAAGGAAAATAAGTATTGCGGGAAACATCAGTTAGACATATTTACAGATGCAACGGAAGAACTTGGATTAAAATGTTGTAAAAATGTAACTCGCGGATGCCGTTCCCAACTTCCAAAAGATGGAAAATCATCATGTGAGCCTTGTTTGGAAAAGTGTCGTGAAATAGATCATGAAAAACGCGGAACGATTGTCATTACCGAAACAGAAAAACAGTGTTCGAATTGCTGTAAAATGTGTCCGTTGGATCATTTCAATGGAGTACATGGAGATACTAAAACATGCCAAGATTGTCGTGACTATTTCAAAAAAATGGACGAAAAAAGGGATAAAGAACATGTGAATGAGTTAGCTCGTAAAAATGAAAAAAAACCCGAACGTCGTGAAGTAAAAGAAAAATGGAAAGAAGAAAATTATGAAAAAGTGGCATTGGCCGATTTAAATTACAAAGCAAGACAGATTGAAAATGATCAAGAAGGATATTTAAAACGACAAGCCGAAAATGCCAAAAATTGGCGCGATGCAAATCCTGAAAAAGTAAAAAAAATGAACAAACAACGTGTTGAAAGCATTGATATTCATCTTTCTGTCTACAAAACATCCGCTCGTACAAAGGGACTAGTGTTTGAAATAGAAGAAGAATTCAATACTATCGTTACATCGCCATGCTATTATTGCGGAATCATACAAGAAAAAGGGTTCAATGGGATTGATCGTCTTGATTTTACAAAAGGGTATATACGGGAAAATACAGTCCCATGTTGCGAAGTATGCAACTTTATGAAAGGTAACGTATCACCAAATACATTCATACATCATGTAGAACATATATTGACACATTTAGGCATTGTATCAGGAAGGATGTTTGAATCAAAAAATACGAAAAAGGTATTATTTACTGACTATAAAAAGAGGGCAGAAAAAAAGAAATTAGATTTTACACTTACGGAAGAAACATTTGCTCAAGAAATCATGAAAGATTGCTATCTATGTGGAAAACAAAATACAGAAAAACATCGTAATGGTTTAGATCGTTTTGATAATGCCAAGGGATATGTACTGGAGAATGTACGTACATGTTGCGGTAATTGTAATTATTTGAAACGCGACTATTCTTACGAATCAGTTGTGGAAAAATGTAAACGTATTTATGAAAATAAACCGGCAGAAGTAGAAATTACTCCTGTAGTTCGGGTCAAGAAAACAAAAGAACAAATTGCAGAAGAATCACGTATACGTAAACAAAAATCACGAGAAAAAAAGAAAGCTACTGTGGGTGAAGAAGAATATCGAAAAATAAGAGCCAAAGAAATTGCTGATGGAAGAAAGAAACGTAACAGTTAACTTTATAAAACCAATTCCTTTGCATGAAACCAATCTACATCTTCATTATGTATAATCACTTCTTTTTTAATCACCGACTTTAATGCATTGACCCATTCTTTATGCATGGCTTCTGTCAGTTCACCCGATACAATCATCCATAAGTAAATGCCAAATCCTGCGACCATTTCATTACTTTTATACTTGACAAATACTTTATTATTTTTTCCAATTTTACAAGGTGTCTTTTTGATCCATGTAGAAGCAGAATCACATTGTATTTCGTCCCACGCAGGACGATTCGTCCAGTCCTTGAATGATTTCGAACGCAAACACAAGGACGTTTTATGAAGTGTAAAGGGACGATAGGTTTGAATTAAATTATTTCCTGAACGTATTGAATCGAGTAAAAAGTGAACCACACGTTTACTTTTCAACACAGAATATCCGGCATCCTCTGCATCAAAATCAATAGGAATGGAAATGGTTTTCATTCGTTTGGTCATACTTTATTCACCTATTATATGCTTGCCCTATTGAATGCAGCCCTACTTACCGATTTAATCGTCATTACGTTACTTTTAACCACATTTACATCCAAAACACTAACCCAGTGGTACCGTCAATTTGGAATAGGCGCAGTCATTGCCGATGTCCTCGTCTTGGTCCTGGTGGTTTGGTTGGCCCATTTTTTATATTCAGGAAACCTTTTGGTTACGGCAGCAATTGCCGTAGGTCTTCAAATGACACATGACCTCTTGTTTGGTGCCTTTATTACAAAGTACCAGGGTAACAGTCCCATCTTGAATGTATTCAAGGGATATGCCAAAGAACATGGTGCAAGCATTTTACTGGCGGATGCTACCATGATCGTGTCTACCGTCTTGTTCGAACACCTCTTTTCCATGACAAGATACAATGAAATACTATCAATCTTCTTGATTTATCTGGTTCCGTACCTTGTATTTTCGGTATAAAATTGAAATAAGAATCATACCTTGGATATAAAAGAAAATGTTTGTCAAACAAAACGTATCTAAAGAAGAGTACCGTCTTCAACGGTTGGCAAGTTCCTATGTTAACGTACCGGAAATCTTTCATTATGATCCAAAAAAAAAAGTCATGACCATGGAAAAATTGGGTATGAACGTTGCCGACATGTATGGCGATGAAGTACCTGCCTATTTATTTGAAGAAATGCAAAAGATAATACGTACCTTGTTTGAACATGGTATCTATTATCCGGATATTACTGGATATAATTTCATTGAAAGTGAAAAAGGTGTTTACCTGATTGATTTTGGACATGCAACCCAAAAAACGATTGATCCATTTATTTACGATTTTATGAATGGTCACTGTGCATGGAATCCTCGATTTAAATAACGTGATTTTCTTCTTCTAGTTTTATTTTTTCTACGAGTACCACCACTGGTACCATACAGCATGGCAATGCCTTCTTCATAGTTGCGAATGTCATCTGTAAGTGCTCCGCCTTTATATCCACCTCTTCTATCAAAGAGGTATCCCACACGAACACTTGACATGAATTCATACGATCCAGCACTCAAGTAAAAAGACAAATCTTCCAAGGATAAACAACGTAACAAAAACTTTTTCAACACTGCATTGTTTGGATTGAACAGAATACATTGATCCAATCGTATCTCTGGTTTATAAAAATCATTAAACTCTTCTTTGAGAATGGGTGCAATCACCAACTCTAAATGTTTGTACATTCCAATATTGGACATTAATTTTGGTGTCAAAGACCCGTCTGGATTATACAAGGCATAGTGACCCATGGATAATATTTTCAAAATGAGACGTACAGTTTCCAATGGTCCGGCAGGAGGTACTTTTACAATATTGCGTCCATCTGGTGATACATTTATCGACATTCTTGAAATGGACTCGTAATTTTCAGCATACACTTGATTGTTTGTTTTGGTTTCATCACTACGATGCGGTTTCTCACCAAACCGTTGCGCGTTACTTAATACATAAATGGGTTGTTCATTGTCCTTTGGATTACCTGGATGTACGAGTCCTTTATCGACTAATTCTCGATTTCCATCATCCAGATATTGTTTGTCATTCATATAGGCCAAATAATCTTTGAATTCTCCCTTGTTTTCTGGAAATAAAATGAATTCATGCAATTCCTCGGATACAGCACTTTTACAATCTTCTATGATATCATCATAACCCCTGGGACAACGATTCGAAGACGCTCCGGATCCAGCTGCCGTATCTTCACTGGTTAAACATTCTGGATGTTCAACAAAAATAGTTTGTTTCATACGGGCTACGTTACCATCATACAAATCTAACAACATGTCATCGTACGATAACGACAACCATAAATATTCAATGGGTAATTGAAAAATTTTCATGCAGCACAAGAGTTTTTTTGTATTGAATAAAAGAGATAGAATACGATCATCGGCCTTTCCTTTGTTACTTGGTTTTTTAGTTTCCGTAATCCAGGCAGTTAACAATTTAGAAGATTCCAGCGTATGTGAAAAAAACATAATACCACCGGATGTTTCAAACGTATACGGATCATAGTATATACTTTCATCCATTTTTTCACTGGATCTTGGATCAATGGTCCATCCTCTTGCCATGTAATCTACATCTTTTCTATCAAAAATATCAGGATATTTACGTACGTACATGTCACCATCGATATACACTACATTTCTGGGTTTACACATCTCTAATGCATGTTGAATAAAATCCGGTTTTGCATTAATGGCTAATTGATATCCTCCTGGTGCTGCAAATTCTGGATATTCAATGGATAAATAATTACATTTCGTTCTTCTACATTCTGTTTCCCATTGATCAATCATTTCATTGTACGTGATGGGTGGTACGTAGATAAAATGAAGATTTAGTAAATCAAAAAAACTGGTATTGGGATAGGCAGGAAAAGAAGGGTGATTCATTTTTGTTTTCAGGCGTTTCATGATTCGAGCATAAATCTCATTTTTGGTTTCATTTCCAACTTTGATTCTTGCATTGAGTAGCTGTTTCATATTCGAGGTATCCCCCTCTGGAATACTCTTCATCATTTGTTCATGTTTCTGTGTATTTAAATAAAGGATATACAATTCAATTAAATCCTCTTTTATCATAGAGACGCAATGATGGGCCAACGATAAAAAGGAACCTCTTATCTCTTCTGGTGTCTTGAATCCATTTCCACGAGATTTAACTAATTCACTCGTATAGTGTTTTATTTCTCGTTCTATCATGGCTACAAAGGGGGGCGCGGTTTTATACTCTTCTTCCAGCATAGCCCTTGCTTCTGCTTTTTTCTCTTCAGTTGAATCTAATTTCATAGCTCGAAACAATGACAATACAGCCTGTTCAAGCCGTATAATAAATTTTTCATAATCAATGATACATGGGCGAGCCGTGTTTGCATTTTTATTTCCTCTTCCCCACCAATAGGTACAGACGACAAAGTTACTTTTTGGATTGAGAATGATAGGTGCCTTGAATTTACTTTTGACAACCGTAGCCACTTCCATAGAATATACATCTATTTTATGATCCCTAAACGTTACCTATCTCCTTTATCCAGAAAAGACAAAATCATCCAACAAAAGATGATTTTGAAATCAAGACGCATGTACAAAAAAGGTATTTACAAAACACGTAAAGCACTGGCCTCTTATCCAAACAAAGTATCGAGTCATGTATTGCGTGCCAAAAAAAAGTTTGGTGTGGATTCCATGGTCCCTTCCAAAGAATTGGCTACAAAAACAGGTTGTCCTTTATCTGTTTTACAAAAAATAGTTCAAAAAGGAGAGGGTGCATACTATTCTTCCGGTTCTAGGCCGAATCAAACACCACAATCCTGGGGTATTGCACGCTTATCAAGTGCATTGACGGGTGGACCAGCCGCCAAAGTAGATGCATCTCTTGTCCAACAATGTACTAAAATAAACGGTTGACGCAATCATTCTTACTGAGGGACTCTACTAAAAGACCATTGGCAAAAATACCGTAGTTGGAAAAATTATTTTCATTTTCAAGAGCAAGATGGTAAATGGTGTACTTGCCAGATTCATCATGAACCTTTGCCTTTTCATCCAAGTAGGCGGGTAACCGATCAAATAAATCGGTGGCGAATACTTTGCCGTAATCTTGTATAATTTTTTCTTTTTGGGTATCGGTAAGTTTACCTACAAGAATACTGTGTGCACCTGTAATATAGAGTTCTTTCAACAATTGAGGATATTCAGGGTAAGATAATTTGAATAATTGACACTTATTCCGTTCTTGTTTTGCATCATGGTACATTTCTTCTTCTACAATGGTATCAATGGGTACATAATTGTCTTTGAATGTATTGACCAAGTCGCCCTTTTTCAAGGTTTCAATCTGTCGGTATCCTTCCTTGGTATAAATGTAAGTTCCTTTCAAGAAACAAATGGGAGCACCAGAAATGGTAATAGAAAGCTGATAAGAATTATAGTTTGTGGTTCCATAAGGTGCATTCGTTGACAATGTATATAAAGTACCACCGAACTGTGTGATACTGATAAGTTTTTCTTGGAAAACATATACACTAGGATATTTGAATGCAATAGTGGGAGGTGTAGATAAAGTGGTTGTAGTTGCTGCGGTGAATTGCAATACATCAATGGAATAATAGTTCGTTGCATTGTATGACCCAACAAATAAATAATTGATACTATTCGACGGAGAAGGGTATGCGGCTAATATACTTCCAGAAGGATAGTATACAAATCCTCCATAGGTATTGTTTCCATTGTTCAGTCCTGGTAATATAGTAAACGTACCAGCGGTTGGATCAATATATTTCAAACCACCATCTGAACCATCAAATGCATATAAATATCCATTCAAATAAGCTAATCCATACGATGGCGTGGTTGTAAAACTACTAAGTATAGGGATGGTGGTTACAACTGATACAGTGGAATTGGATAACGTCGCATTCGGTACAATTTTTATAATTCGGCTATCCGGTAATAATGCATAAATATTTGTGCCATCTGTATCCAGATAAATATTTGTTCCAAATACAGAGGTTACCGTATAAGATACGGTGCTGGGACTGCTGGTGGCAGTAATAGAATTGGAACCGGAAACCGTAATGGGTAAACTGGTTGTATTGTAATTGTTTGTCTGTGTACTATACCCGGGTATAGATGTATCTTTAAACACATCACTTCCAGTAAGTGTGGTTACATCACAGGAGGTTCCTGGTGTTGTTATACCGGGTGCACTATTCGTCGTAGAATAACGATACAGCATATTACCATTTGTACCATAAACGTTGTTGGGCAAATATAAAAGACCATAGGTAGCAGTAGTGGTAGCAGATCCTGCTCCACTGACAGGAACTATATTGGATATACCACTTGTTCCTATCGACATCTCACTATAAGCTAACCCATTTGTCACTACATCATAACCCTGTGTCGTGCTGGTTGCAAAGTTTCCAATATTTTTAAGTGAAACTTGGGTTTGTGTTTGTGCCATACTATAATCTGTAAAAATATTTTATAAATCACCCTAAATAAAATTGATTCAAAATCATTTATAGTAGAAAAGAATGGAAGTTCGATTGTTTGACTTTCAAACCGTCACTCGTAAAGATCCCGATATTGATGAAAACGATGCAAACGTTTTTCTCATTCAAATGTTCGGTATCAATGAACAAGGTGAAACGTTTTCGATTGAAGTACCCGATTTTAAACCTTATTTCTATTGTTTAGTACCTCCTACGTTTACTTCAAGTGACAAACGAATGTTTCTCGATCACGTGAAACAAAAAGTCGGTCCCTACTTTGCCGATTCTATTTTAGATTGTGTATTTATCAAACGAAAAAAACTGGATGGATTTGATGCACAGTCTGACCATCTCTTTCTCTGTTTCAAATTTCGCGGCATGTCTTCCTTTTACAAAACACGTAATCTGTGGTATGATGAAGTAAAAAAAGGGACCGAAGTCAAACAAGTATTGAAAGCCGGATATTATTATCAAGGAAAACTCATTCGGTTGTACGAAGCCAATATTCCACCTCTACTTCGATTCTTTCACATTAAAGAAATTAGTCCTTCTGGATGGATTCAATTGCCTAAAGTAAAACATGTGACTCCACGTACCACTACGTGTACCTATGAATACATTGTGCAGACCAAAGACATTATTGCTCTACAGAAAGAAACCCCTGTACCTTATAACATTTGTAGTTTTGATATTGAAGCCAGCAGTAGTCACGGTGATTTTCCAGTACCAATCAAGGATTACAAACGATTGGCAGAACAAATTTTGGAATCTGAGGAAGACTTGGATCAATGTATTTATGCTGCGTTTGGATATGATACATTACCCAACATTGACCTGGTCTATCCAAAAACACCCGTCTCGCGTGAATACATCAAAGACATGTTACCCAAATGGAAAAAAGAAATCATTCGTGGAAGTATCCTGGAGGAGTATGATACAGAAGAAGAAGAGGATGAACCAATCGATGCTCCTCTCATGACGGTGGAAGAACTCATGCAAAGTGATCATCCCTGTAAAGTCGTGGAACTTCGTAAAGCCCTAAACAATGGATTTCCACCTTTGGAAGGTGACAAAGTTACCTTTATTGGAAGCACCTTTTACAAACGTGGCGTCAACGTGCTAAATCATTGTATTGTACTGGGCGGATGCGAACCAGTAGCCAATGCAGAAATTGAATGTTACGAAGAAGAGCGTGACGTGTTGGTTGCATGGACCCGTCTCATCCAGAAAGAAGATCCAGACATTTTGATTGGCTACAACATTTTCGGTTTCGATGAACAATTCATGTTCAAACGGGCATTGGAAACGGGATGTGTAGAGGATTTTCTTGAGTTAACACGTAACAAACACGTCATGGCCGGTAAACAAACGGAAGATTCATGGGAGATTGAACAGAAATCAGTGTTTCTTGCCAGTGGTGAATACAACCTAAACTATTTTAAAATGGATGGTCGAATTCATATTGATTTATACACCATCTTTCGTCGCGATTACAATTTTGAATCTTATAAATTGGATTCCGTATCCTCCTATTTCATCGGGGATAAAGTACAACGAATCGAACACGTACATGGTACTCGTGTTTACACGAAGAATTTTCAAGGGTTGGAAGTCGGCAACTACATTGCCTTTGATGAAGTCAAGTACAAGGTATTGGATATTCAACAAGATTATTTTCAATTGGCTGAAACACTCGAAGACATACCCTCACGATGGTCTCTCGCAAAAGATGACGTAGACCATCACGACATCTTTCGATTGTCCAAGGGATCCAATGCAGATCGTGCGATCATTGCCAAGTATTGTATTCAAGATTGTAACCTCGTACAAAATCTCTTTCAAAAAACAGACATGTTGACGGGTTTTATTGAAATGGCATCCATCTGTAGCGTACCCATTGAATTCCTCATCTTTCGAGGTCAAGGGATCAAACTCACCAGCTACATTTCCAAACAGTGTCGCAAACTCAACACGCTCATGCCTGTTCTTAAAACACTCGAGTTTGATACTGGGTATGAAGGCGCCATTGTATTGGATCCAAAATGTGCCTTGTACACGGATCCCGTTGCCGTATGTGATTATAAATCACTATACCCTTCTTCGATGATATCGGAAAACATTTGTTCCAGTAGCAAGGTGTGGACGAAAGAATATGATTTGGAAGGAAATCTACTCAAAGAAACTGGTGTGCAACGTAACGGTGTCTACATTTATGATAACTTGCCCAACTACAAATATGTCGACATTGAGTACGATACCTTTCATTATGTACGTAAAACACCGAAATCCAAAGCAGTCAAAACTAAAATGGGAACTAAAGTGTGTCGCTTCGCTCAATTTCCAAACGGCAAAGCCATTTTCCCTTGTGTGCTGGATGAACTGCTACAAGCACGTAGCCGGACACGCAAACAAATGGCGAAAGAACCAGATGAATTCATGAAGAATATTCTGGACAAGAGACAAAACGCGTACAAAATAACTGCCAATTCTCTCTACGGTCAATGTGGTGCACGCACAAGCACGTTTTACGACAAAGACGTAGCAGCCTCTTGTACCGCAACCGGTCGTAAATTATTGATTTATGCCAAAACGGTCATTGAAGAAGTGTACAGTGACCGATTGTGTGAAACGTCGATGGGTCCAGTCATTACAACGGCAGAGTACGTATATGGCGATACGGATTCCGTCTTCTTCAAATTTACGTTGATCAAAGATGGAAAAAAAGTAACGGGGATCGATGCCTTGGCACTAACCATTGAATTGGCTCAAGAAGCAGGTCATTTGGCAACGATGTTTCTCAAGTTACCACATGAGCTTGAATATGAGAAAACCTTTTGGCCCTTGTGTTTGTTATCCAAGAAACGATATGTAGGTATGTTGTACGAGACCGATACGGTACATTGTTCTCGTAAAAGTATGGGGATTGTCTTGAAACGTCGAGACAATGCACCCATTGTCAAAGATGTCTATGGTGGTCTCATTGACATTTTGATGAAAGACCAAGATGCAGTGAAAGCAGTTGCCTTTGTCAAGGAACGCATTCAAGAACTACGACGTGGTGAAGTACCCCTGGAAAAACTGGTATTGACTAAATCGTTACGATCTGGATACAAGAATCCAAAGCAGATTGCTCACAAAGTATTGGCGGATCGTATTGGACGGCGTGATCCTGGTAATAAACCAAAGCCGGGTGATCGC
>Ga0208502_1000062_pt1 | contig 12917 bp, 15 predicted proteins | sample CryBogCBE18Jul07_FD_184579 | JGI IMG/M metagenome (GOLD analysis project Ga0208502, IMG submission 184579) | Freshwater microbial communities from Crystal Bog, Wisconsin, USA - CBE18Jul07 (SPAdes) | ecosystem: Environmental > Aquatic > Freshwater > Lake | place: Crystal Bog, Wisconsin, USA... | reverse complement strand
TTAATGGTCGCCATTGCTGCATACGCCATTCCAAAAGGAAAGGGTCTCACCTTGGAAGAAGTTGGACTCATTGCCTTGACCGCTGCTGCCACATTTTCTATTCTTGATACATACATTCCCAGCATGGGTATGACTGCGCGGACAGGCGCAGGTTTTGGCATCGGTGCCAATATGGTAGGCTTCCCTCGTTAAGATTTTCGACACAGTTTGTACTGCTTGGAATAATCCATCGATTGAATGAGTTCCGGATACTGACAACAAAACGGTTTATCAATAATCATGCATATCTTTTCACGAATCATTTGTCTATACTCTTGTATGGTTAATGATCCAAAATATTTCGACAATAAATAATAAGGGGACGGTGCTGGAATAATTGGTTTCTCATAATCATAAAAATCATGCAACAAATGATATCTCTCCATTTTGGTAGAATGGTCTACCTTTTCTTGAAATAAATACCCTGCTGCACATTCCGGACAACAAAAAGATCCATACACGTGATATTGCTGTTGCTGAATACATTTTGGTATGTAAAAAGCAGGTGTATCATAAGGACAGGTACACCAGAAACAATCAGAGCGACCATTTACTTCATTCGTATGTAACCGGGAAGATATATTTTTAATTTTTTGATGTAAATTATCCTCGGTGTACATTTTTAATGGTTCTTGACATTCTTCTTCCATAAAAGGTTCTACAATGGTATGATTGTACCGTATCTCTGATATATCTTTACTACTGCATTTCAAATGTAAAATAATGTTCTCTACTACAGGCATCACCACTTCTGTATAAGTAGAATCCATAATCTTGCCACCCTTTGGCTTTCTACCTCTCTTTTTATTTTTTTCCATACCCTTGATAGATCTTCCCTTCTAAATAACTTTAAGATATGTTTTTTATTCTTGTATCATTGTAAAACAATTGTTTTTCTGGAATAGACACCTTGATTCCATTGTCACTGGTACGAACTGTATTGAATAAGTGAGGATAGGGTTGACTATCCTTGGTAGAAGGTGGTGCACGGGTTTGATACAAATCACTTTGACTCGATGGAAAGTAATTCTTGGGTCTATAAAGCTGTGTTTCTACATCAATGGTATTGGCTTTACCAGACCAAGGTGCTTTTGATCCAGGCAAAAATTGTTTGGTCGTATCAAAAATGGGTTTACATGCAATGTCTTGACCCGACATTCTCTCATCGATAATAGGAAGGGTAGTATACTTAGTCGGTACGGGTCTCGGTGAAAAATAAAAAGCAGGGGTATCTCCATAATTTCTGGCATAAATACGTTCATTTAATTCTTCTACTCTACTCATGACTTTGTACTATATTTTTTCAAAAAAAATTGATTTCTTTTTCCTTTTCTTGTGATAAAAGATGAATCTTCACGACCGTATCCAGGACATGGTCAACGAAATCCAAAACAGCTTGGGTCCAGGCCACTCTAAAGAAATCTACCAAACGGCATTGTCCATTGCCCTTCACGACGATTCTATCCCTCACGAGGTACACAAAGTAGTCCCGATTACCTTTCGTAATCGGTTCGCAGGTACGTTGACGGCAGACATTATCGTCGATCAACGAATGGTCATTGTATTTGGCGACGAAGATGCCTGTAAAATGTACAAGCGAATTAGTCAGTTACCCTTTGGTCTAACCATTGCATTTACACAATATGGACCTACCATGGAACCATGTTAAAAAGAAATTCATAAGAAGTAAACATGTATCCTTCTGTTTTATTTTACAGTGAAGAACATACAACTTTTTTTACAGATCACAAAGATGATTTAAAATGCACCGTAAAAGTAATTGAAAAAACAGAGAGTTCCTTATTGTTTGATCCCACCTATGCATTGCTCTTTACTTACAATACTCCATTTCAAGACTTTGTACCACCACGCCTACATCCACGGTGCTTTCACCTTACTACGTTAGACGTTCATGCATTCAATGCTGCCGTCATCGACCTCTACATGAAATTAATCATGCAGCCAGCAGAAGAAGCAAGACCCCTTTTTTCTATTTTTACAACATGTTATCATTCCTATGAAAAAATAAAACGTGCCTATCAAAGTTTACAATCCCAAACCATGAAGGATTGGGAATGGGTCATTTTGGATGATTCCATAGAAGATTATCATTTTTTATTCTTGAAAAAATTATTTCAGGATGATCCTCACGTACGATTGTACAAACGTAGCAAAAATAGTGGATATATTGGAAATGTAAAAAATGAAGCCGTTTCTTTATGTAGAGGAAAATATGTTTTGGAGTTAGACCATGATGATGAAATTGTACCTGAATTATTATCCTATGCCACAAAAGTATTTGAAGATCCTGACGTAGGATTTGTCTATACCGATTTTATCAATATTTATGAAAATGGAGACAATTTTCAGTACGGAAATCATTTTAGTTTAGGGTACGGTGGATACTACCGTGAAAAATACAAGGGTAAATGGGTCTTTGTCTGCATGACCCCTAACATCAATAGTACTACATTGAGTCACATTGTCTCTGTACCCAATCATGCAAGAATATGGCGAAGAAAAACACTGATCGATATTGGTAATTACAATGAATATTTACCCATTAGTGATGATTATGAAGTATTGTTACGTACTGCGGTGTATACTAAAATGGTAAAAATACCAAAGCTATGCTACATTCAATACATGAATGACAATGCCAATAATTTTTCATGGATTCGAAATAGTGAAATCAATCGGTTACGTCATCATCTTACACCACCATCTTATTCCAAGTTAAAGATACATGCCGTCATGGAACAAAAGGGAGCGCTTGATAACAGTGATACGTCTTTACCTATTTGGAAACGTCCTTCTTTTGTATACCGTTACTGTAATGGGATTGCAGACATTGGCTACGAGAAACAATATTGTATTCTTGGTATGTCTGCCTTTTATTATCACTATGCAGAACTCAAGCGGTTGTATCAAGATCCATCCAATGATTTTTTGATACTGGACAATCAATATGATTCCAAAGATGAAACCATTGGAAGAGTTTTGGAACGATTTAAAATGGATCGAATGAAATTTTATTCCATGGATTGTACCCAAGATGAATTACTTTATTATTTTGAAAATTTATATCGAAGTAAACCATCTTCTGTCTTTCGTCACAAAGAGTGTATACCTTGTATGAATAAGGGTCCACCTAAAAAACTATCCATCATTACACCATGTATTCGTCCAGATAATTTGATACGTCTCAAAGAAAGTATACCCTTTGATTACGTACACGAATGGATTATTGTGTACGATGAATCCAAGGTCAGTCATCCCCACTTATTTCAAGACGAACGAATCAAAGAATACAGTTGTCAGGGTGATTCCATGGTGGGTAACGTACAGCGTAACTATGGATTAGATCGAATTACAGGAGATACGTACGTATATTTTTTAGATGACGACAACATTATGCATCCGGACATGTCTACTTTTTTACAAACGATTGAACCCAATCACATTTATACATTTGATCAAAAACGCCCGCCGAATGTATTTCCTTACAAAGAGTATTTGTCTGGAGACAAAATAGAAATGTTTCACATCGATACGGCAATGGTGTTAATAGATTCTTCCTTGTGCAAGACGATACGATGGACATTGGATGAATATACCGCAGATGCCATTTTTATGATAGAATGTTATTCGAATCATCCTAACACATGGGTCTATGTAAACCAAGTGTTATCCTATTATAATTTTTTAGCATGAGTTATACTTCTATAAATTCTCCTCGTTTGGAATATTTTCCTTTGAATAGATTACATTTTCCATTTCCTCCATAATAATCCCAAGAAGTGGATTCATTTTCTTTGACAAAATAGACGGTGGAATGAAACGCCAAATATCCTATCATACCTGAAAAGGTACCATGGGACAGTATAACATATCGTTGCTGCGATGCAAATAAAATGGTATCGGTAGGAGACCGATCTATACATTCAATTCTTGAATCTTGCAGCAAGGTTTGAACAATAGGGTGGTCTCTACTATCACTCGAAAGGAATACGCGATCTACGTTCAAAGTAGCCAGGATACGCTGATAATGGGCTGCGCCTGGATTCCATTGGGCTACATCTCCTAACCGAACGTGAATAAAACAATTGTTATTTTCCTTGTAAGGATTGCGCTCAAGATAATAATTCATTTTTGATTGTACATACATGTGTGTCAACATGCTTACTTTTGTAGATTGAAAATAATCATGAAAAGATAGATTGTAATTTATACTTGACTTATTATAGATTTCTATATAATTATCATCATTGACAACTACCGTAATGGGATAGATTCTTGTACCAACATAGAGAGGAAATAATGCTTTTACTTCATTATGATATTCGTACTCGATATACAACTCATATTTTTCGGCAAGTAGACTGGCAGCTACATTGATGAAAAATTGGTTGCCGAGACGGCCACCTAACGTTGTTGTCCTTGACATGAATACTATGTATCAAGATCTTTTTAACGTTTTCTGGTTTTATATTTTTTTCCACCATTTGTTAGTTTGTCTTTTGCTGAATCTTCTGATACAAATCCAGATATCAATGCATTAAATTTTTTAGCAAAGTGAGGCCCATGTGCACTCAATCGTTGTATGCTTGTATCCGTACTTTTAGCTTCTTTTCCAGGACTTTCTACTGATCTTCGATGAAGTCCAAGTCTTTGAATGGGACCACTTTGTAAAGCTAATCTTTCTATTTTTTCTTCTCTGTATTGACGTTTTGCCTCTTCCAGTCTTCGACTTTCTATGCCTGCAGGTGATTCTGCTTGTTCTTTTTTTCTTTCTTGTTCCCTTAATTCTTGTTTAAGATCATCCATACCTTTTTGTAATTGTTGTTTTTTTTGCAACAATTGTTTCAATTCTGCATCAGTTTGTTCCATCTCATACCTATACGCTTCCATCCTTTCTTTCAACGAACGAATATTTGCCGCGTATATTTCCATACTATAGTTCTCTAAAATTGGCTCCATGCTGTATAATTAAAGGGTGAAATGGTTCCTTGTTTTGGTAAAGGATTTTCTATTTCAACAGGAGAGGCTTGCAACGGCATTTTGCCAGAAGGTTTTACACCATAACAATTGACACCTAACCGTTGTCTCAATCGAGGATTGTATCCGCCATTGATGCCGGGTATACCACACTGATCTTTTTTACCCTTTTGATATTTTTTCCAAGATTCTTCTTGGGTAGGATAAAGTACCATGCCATCCTCTGACCAACCATAATCACACCATTCTGCACCCTTTTGGTAAGCTTCTTTGATTTGAGACAACGAAGCCAATGTTGCATTGTACGCTTTACAAATGGATTTTGACATGGAATAATCAAATTGTCCTTGAATGTGATAGGTTTCAGGAGATTGGTTTGTCTGGTCTTTGTCTTTATCTTGGTCTTGGTCTTCATCTTCATTGTGGTCTTTGTGTGAATCTACAATGTCTACGTTGACTCCTGGTTTTGAAAAAAGAGATGATAAGGTAGTAGTTAATTCTACCCCTAAAAAGTATTGTGTTCCAATCACCCCTATGATACAAAGAAAACATAGGAAAAAAATCCATTCTAAAGCACTATATTGATTTACCGTGCAAAGAATAATAAAAAAGACTACAAACATGGGTAGAACTACATAAAGAGGGTTCATAGTATTTACACAGTTTTTTTCCTAAACAGTAAACAATAGGCATTTGTGGTGTTTGGATTGACTGGATGTACGATTTCATCATTACATTCATACCATTGTTCTTTTTTTACCATGGCCGTATAATGTCCACCCCTTGTACTTCCAGAATGATTACACATGGCAATCAATTCATAGGAATCTATTTCCAAGGATGAAACAAATAGGTTATTCTTTTGATTACGATTGTCAAATCGTTTCAAGGTAATCCACAATAAAGTAGGATACTCTACGATTTCATACCACTTGGATACCTTTTTACCATTCCATTCTACTTCTTCTGGTGCAAGATAGGCCTGTAACGATTCTCGCAAAGTAGATCGTACGGGTACTTCTAAACTAAAAAAGGGTTCTTCTACCGTCGTCGTATCAATGTGTGATATTTTTTTACCTTGAAACAGGGGACATTGAAATTCATCTAATAAAAAAAGTAATAATTCGTGGGCATCTTCTTGTTGAAATCGTTGAAACGGTAATACGTGATAGAGAACGGCTACAAATCGATTGGGTATAATTCCTTCGTGTCCTTCCATCATTAACTTGTCTAACTCCTTGTATTCTTTAAATAAGAGTGAATCCTTCGTAGTAGATTCAAACCATGCATGAAGTTCAGGAATTGATAAACATTGTAGAATAGAATTAATAAAACACGTATTTCCTATATTTTTTAATTTTGTCATACGATAAAACCATTTCTATCTTTATATAGTATGAAACTAGAAATCAAACATTTTGTACAATTATCTCCCGTATTCATTGGTAGTTTCATGTTGATGACCTCCATGTTCAATGGAGACGTCAAAGCATTCATGTGGCTTTTTTTGAGCATTGTAGGCATTCTATTCATGACTTTGTTGAATTCATGGTTTTTTGAAAAACTACCGATGTCCTATGGACCAGGGGATAACTGTGCCGATCCATTGATACCCTTGTTTACCAATTTTCCAAATCTTTCCATTTCTACTTTTTTCATTGTATTTACTTTGACGTATTTGATTCAACCCATGATGATGAATAAAGATTGGAATTATTATGTAGTGGTTGGATTTTTAGGCATTTTGATCATGGATACCATGGTGAAATTTCAAATGTTTCCCAATTGTACCAGACCACGCGGTATTTTATCCGGTTTTGTAGCGGGTGCCATGTACAGTATTCTATGTTACAATATTATTTATTCTGCGGGAGGCAACAAGTTACTTTATTTTAATACGGTCTCCAGTAACAATGTGTACTGTTCGAAACCAAAAAAACAAACATTTAAATGTTACGTGTATAAAAATGGACAAGTGATATCGGCTGTATAATCGGTGGTAAATATATGCCATACACGATCCGTAAACTCAAGTCTCGTTCGTTGTATTCTGTAAAGGGTCCTGGACGAACCTATGCAAAGGCCACGACCCTGAAGAAGGCCAAGGCTCAGGTCCGCTTACTGTATAGGATAGAGCGTCGTAAAACAATGGGAAAACACCAATGAATGGAAAGATATATTTTTCCAATTCTTCTGGTAAAGGTAATGCCGTAAAGATACATCGAAAGACTGTCTTTTTATAGTCAATGCAATGACGCAGATGCGCTACTTTAATGAGATGATGCTCCATTTTTATCGTTCGAGATGTGGATAACGTTTCAATTTTTTTGTTGGATCCAAAACCCGTAACGTCCAAAAAGATTTGCGTATACAACCCTCATTAAAGACGTTTCCTTTTATGAACAGTATTTAATGAGTTCTATCATTTGCTTTTTCATAATCTTTATACTTAAGGAAGTACAAAAGTAACACTTGGTGCACCGTAAAATTGTGTAGCTGGAATAGTGCCTGGAGAAGTCCAGGTACATCCAAGTAAATTACCCAAATAGATTGCTTTACTTTGGGAAATATACACAGTTCTTAATAAGGTACAACTCAAGAACGCATTCATACCAATACTGTTAATCGAATCTGGAATGGTGATAGATGGCAATGCGCTACATAAAAAGAATGCATTCATACCAATACTTGTAACTGAATTTGGAATGGTGATGGATTTCAATACGCTACAAGCAATAAATACATTATCACCAATACTTGTAACTGAATTTGGAATGGTGATGGATGGCAATTTTATGCAAAGATAGAACGCGCTATTACCAATACTTGTAACCGAATTTGGAATGGTGATGGATGTCAAATTGATACAATTTTGGAACGCGCTATTACCAATACTTGTAACTGAATTTGGAATTATGATGGATATCAATGAGGTACAACCAAGGAACGCATTAGTACCAATACTTGTAACTGAATTTGATATTGTTACACTTTGTAAACGTGTTGGAGATGGGACGGTAGTTGCTGGTATAGAAGTTGTAATACCGGTGTAAGAATAATTTGGCAAATCTCTGTTTATAGTAAAATTAATTCCACTCCAAACAAAACTTTCTCCTTGAGTTGTACTGTATACTAAAATTGTAGGTGTGATTGGAGTGATTGGAGTGATTGGAGTGATTGGAGTGATTGGGGTGATTGGATTTTGTCCATATTGATATGGTTCACGAGGATGAATACCACGAGGATGCCAATGATTGATTCTACCTATACCACCTAATTGATTTATGGTAAAGATATAATCTCGTCTATTACCGGTTGATTTTATTTTTACATGTCTATGTTGCAAAGTACGCCGGTCTAATTGAAAGGGTAACCCTTGTTTTTTGTTTCCTCCTGCAGTATTTAAATTTACATTACAATGATAAATGGTACTTCCAGCAGAACACGCACCAATCACCCTTGCTTTACTCATAGTATTTGTGTATAAATTTAAAAAATATAATAGAACAAACAGGTTTAAATAAATAGCCCTGTTTGAAAGTATGACAGTTATCAATGGGATCGAAATTGATAACATTCGATACGTACACAACCCTATCAAAGAGGCCATTCAAAACAATGACCCTTTGGATACGCTCCACGTAATCATGGTCGTATCGAATCCATGTCAGTATGCTTCGCGCTACATCTTGGCGAGAGAATTCATGTACCGTATGGCACAAGAACCCATTCAGCTCTATGTAGTCGAGTTGGCGTATGGGAATCAAGACTTTCAAGTGACCAAGAAGAATTGTCCCACCCATCTTCAGGTAAGAACAATGGTTCCCCTTTGGCACAAGGAGAATCTGGTAAACATGGGTGTAAAACTATTACCCTTGAACTGGAAGGCCATGGCCTGGGTGGATGCAGACATTGAGTTTGAATCCACTACATGGGCACAGGATGCCCTGAAGCTGTTGAATGGCTCCAAGGATGTAGTCCAGCTCTTTAGTCACTGCGTAGACATGGATAAAGATGAGAGTACGATGGGTATTTATTCCAGTTTTGGATACCAGTACTGTAAACAAAAGAGCAAGTATCGATCGTCCGGAAAAGACATGTGGCACCCTGGATATGGATGGGCCATGAATCGTAAAACGTACGATAGAGTTGGTATCTATGATTTAAGTATTTTGGGGGCAGGCGATCACAACATGGCCTTGTCTTTCCTAGGTCATGGTTTATCCTCCATCAATGAAGCCACTACGGATGGATACAAAGAGAGTATTGCGGTGTACCAAAGTAGGGCGAGAAAGGTAAGGTTGGGGTATGTACCGGGTGTGATCCGTCACTATTATCATGGGACCAAAGAGAATCGCAAGTACTCGGAGCGATGGAAGATTTTGGTGAATCATCAATATGATCCATCGAAACATGTAAAGTATTTGAACAATGGACTATTGGTACCAACAACCGATTGTCCTCCTGAATTGCTTAGCGATATTTACGAGTATTTTAAGGAGAGGAATGAGGATTCTTAGTACTTTGTGGAACTTGGGTATATGTGTCTCGTTTATCATATCCGGCGGGATGAGTATCTTTGTACTGGGCAATAATGGGATACCCTGGATGGGATGGTGGTGTTTGTTGCTGTATTGTCTCTGTTTGTGGATGGGTTGGCTGCTGCGTTGGCTGGGTTGATTGCTGAGTTGATTGCTGTGTTGATTGCTGTGTTGTCTGTGTTGATTGCAATGGTTGTCCAGTAGCAGGGTTGACTTGAAAGGCAACTAATAATATACTTGCAATGGTAGTCATTAACACAAAAGGAATAGAAACAATAAGCCAGGATACAATGCCTAAACCTTGTTGACAAAGGATATTTAATAATAGTGTAAAAATAGCACTCAACCAAAATTCAATCATGGCTTTACTGTATTCCTCTTTATACATGTCAATGATGACATGTGTCAAAGAATAGATCAAATAAATAAGTGCAGGCATGCATAACGATTGCAACATAGTATTACGATTTATTTTATACATTTCGTTTTGATAAAGGTAGCATGGATACCTGTGACTTCAAACAAAAGATGTAGTGTACCTCCCAGTAAAAAGGCAGAGATCCAATGATTTGGTATCAAAAAGTAGGCAAGCGCAAATACTCCTCCTTCCACCATAGACTCTAACAATAGTGCATGATGATTCGATCGGGTAGCCCCTTTCAAACGACAATACACATCATGTAGACCCAAGAGTCCTGCCAACCCATGTTTACAAAATCCTAATACAAACCACATTGGATATCCTTGAGGATGTACGATAAGGTAAAGAAGAACAGTCCATACCCCTACCAGAATCGATTCCAATAGTATCATTTTAATTTGTATATAAAAAAATCTACTCTATAGTTTTTATGCATCGGTTTGTGCTACTTCGTCATGGACAATCGGTATGGAATCAGGATAGTAAATTCACTGGTTGGACGAACATTCCCCTTACGAATTATGGTAGACAAGAAGCAACGCACATGGCCCTTTCCATGATTAAAAAAAAAATATATCCTACCGTAGTATTTACATCCGTCTTACAACGATCGATTGAAACATCACAAATTATTCAACGTGAATACAAACAATATATGCCGATACATACGTCTTGGCGTTTGAATGAAAAACATTACGGAACCTTGGAGGGTGTACCGCGTCAATACATTCGTGATTTATACGGTGATAAATTTACTACGATGATGCGATCGAATTATACCATGAAACCTCCTTTTATCAAATATCCCACCTTGCATGAATATCCCGTTTATAAGAATTGTTATTTTCATACAATTCAGCATGGTGAATCAAAAGAAAATGTATTGGAACGATTGCTACCTTATTATGAAAATGATATCTTGTCTATGTTGACAGAAAATCATACACCTTTGATAGTAACACATAAGCATACTGCTCGTGTATTAATGAAACACATTTTAAAAATGACAGATGAAGAATTTGAAAATTATGAATTACCGAAACAAATCATGGTCATCTATTTGAACAAACACTTGGAGCATGAAGTGACGGAACTTATTTAGTATCAATCGACGGGTTCCTCTACAGGTACCTCTTCCACAGGTGTCTCTGGGGTTTCTACTGGGGTCTCTGCTGGTGTTTCTGCTGGTATTTCAACAGGTGTTTCTGCTGGTGTATCTAAAGGTGTTTCTAATGGTATTTCAACAGGTGTATCTACTGGTATTTCCACAGGTGTTTCTGCTGGTATTTCCACAGGTGTCTCTACTGGTGTTTCTACAGGTGTTTCTGCTGGTATTTCCACAGGTGTTTCTGCTGGTATTTCCACAGGTGTCTCTACTGGTGTTTCTACAGGTGTTTCAACAGGTGTTTCAACAGGTGTTTCTGCTGGGATCTCTGCGGGTATTTCAACGTGTGTTTCCACTGGTATTTCTGCAGGTGTCTCTTGTAATGGTACCTCTTCCGTCACTGTGGTCTCTTCCAAAGGTGTCTCTGCTGGTATTTCTACTGGTATTTCCACAGGTGTTTCTACAGGTGTTTCAACAGGTATTTCCACAGGTGTTTCTACTGGTATTTCCACAGGTGTTTCAACAGGTGTCTCTACTGGTGTCTCTACTGGTGTCTCTGCTGGTATTTCTACAGGTGTCTCTACTGGTGTCTCTACTGGTGTCTCTGCTGGTATTTCTACAGGTGTTTCCACGGGTGTCTCTGCTGGTATTTCTACAGGTGTTTCAACAGGTGTTTCCACAGGTGTTTCTACAGGTGTTTCCACGGGTGTCTCTGCTGGTATTTCTACAGGTGTTTCAACAGGTGTTTCTACAGGTGTTTCTACAGGTGTCTCTACTGGTGTCTCTACTGGTGTCTCTGCTGGTATTTCCACAGGTGTTTCTACTGGTGTCTCTACTGGTATTTCTGCAGGGGTATCTTGTAATGGTACCTCTTCTGTCACTGCTGTGATCTCTTCCACAGGTGTTTCTGCTGGTGTCTCTACTGGTATTTCAACGTGTGTCTCTGCTGGTGTTTCAACAGGTGTTTCCACGGGTGTCTCTGCGGGGGTCTCAACAGGTGTTTCTACTGGTATTTCAACAGGTGTTTCTACTGGTATTTCAACAGGTGTTTCCACGGGTGTCTCTGCTGGCGTCTCTGTTGTGATCTCCTGTACAATCTCTGCTGGTGAATCTGGTAATGTCTCATTCACGGGTTCTGGTACGGTATCTTGCTGTTCTGGTATTTCTACAGTCACTGCTTGTGTATCTTCTACGGGTGTTTCCTGTATGGTCTCGACTGATGTTTCTTGTTTCACTTGCTCTTCTGGTGATGTTTCTTGCGGTTCTGTTACGGTATCGAGGGGTGTCTCTTGTATGTATTGATCATCAGGTAAAACAGGAGTATTTTCATTCGTATCTGTTTGTACTGCTTTATCATTCGTTAGATAAGGTAATATCTCTTGTACTTCAGGTGCAGGGTCTACTGGCACTTCAGGTGCAGGGTCTACTTGCACTTCAGGTGCAGGGTCTACTTGCACTTCAGGTACTGGATCTACTTGCACTTCAGGTACTGGATCTACTTGCACTTCAGGTACTGGATCTACTTGCACTTCAGGTACTGGATCTACTTGCACTTCAGGTACTGGATCTACTTGCACTTCAGGTACTGGATCTACTTGCACTTCAGGTACTGGATCTACTTGCACTTCAGGTACTGGATCTACTTGCACTTCAGGTACTGGATCTACTTGCACTTCAGGTACTGGATCTACTTGCACTTCAGGTACTGGATCTACTTGCACTTCAGGTACTGGATCTACTTGCACTTCAGGTACTGGATCTACTTGCACTTCAGGTACTGGATCTACTTGCACTTCAGGTACTGGATCTACTT
>Ga0208502_1000056_pt1 | contig 13592 bp, 15 predicted proteins | sample CryBogCBE18Jul07_FD_184579 | JGI IMG/M metagenome (GOLD analysis project Ga0208502, IMG submission 184579) | Freshwater microbial communities from Crystal Bog, Wisconsin, USA - CBE18Jul07 (SPAdes) | ecosystem: Environmental > Aquatic > Freshwater > Lake | place: Crystal Bog, Wisconsin, USA... | reverse complement strand
CAATTGGTCAAAGCAGAAAAACTACATTTTCAGGGAGATATACAAAGTATGTTGTATTCGCCCGTACATGAGGATTCCAGACAAATTGCCAAACGTCTCTTGAATACACCAGTTTCCTTTCATGAACATGTTTACATCAATGATACCGAGAGAACGATTATTTCTTTATTATGGCATGAAAATAGTATTGATTTGATTCAAAAAATGAAAAAAAAGATTCCTTTGTATTATACCTTGTTACAAGAAATTTGTTTTGCTGATTATTTAGATCGAATCATGTTTCAAAAACAATTATGGGGATTTAATGAAATGAGCTTTTTGTTAAAAACCTTTTACATGAATTATTTACTTCATCAAGAAGCACCTACTTCCAAAATAACCGATGTTCGATTTACCAAAGTATTGACGAAATATTCCAATGAATACAACAACAATGGATTCATTCAAAAAATGTGTACGGAACTCTGCATGGATAAGAAGGATCTGTTTCATTATATGCAATCGTTGAAACCATCCCATACGGATGCCCAAATTGCACAATTATTGGAAAATACAGAAATTACTTTGTTAGATATTCAACGTATTTATCGATATATGAATAAATGTTTAGATTAAAGATTATTTCGGTAGGAGAACCATGTACGATACATCGTTCCGGTGTACTTATTTAGAAAAAGATTCCCTTGAGGTATACCAAGAAGAATTATTACGGGCATGTTGTTGTGAAAGTGTAGACCAGCTGGTCCCTTTCATTGAAACCATGTATGAAAATAGAAAAGAAGAACTTACCCCTTTGCTACAAAAGATTATGGCTCTAACGAATGTAAGTGAAGATTTATCTTTTTTTGTATTGTTTAGTTTTGATTACTTTTCTTATATGCATGATTATTTAGTGGACCCATCTACTTTTCCAGTACTCTGTGATAAAATTAAAGTCTAAAGAATGAATATGAAACGCGGAGGTTCTTTAGACAATTCCACGTATTTGTTAGTGATTATCACTGTCCTGAATTTGATTGCCTACGTGAGTGTAAAAGATTGGAAGGCAAGTGCCATTCTTATTGCAGCAGGTATCGCCAATTATTTTTTAAAGAATAATATCCTTTTATTCGTAGGTCTTTTAGCAGCAGCATTGACACGGTCGGTCTACATCGAAGGGCTTGAAAATAAAGAAGAGACAGAAAAGAAAGAAGAGAAAGAAAAAGAAAAAGAAAAAGAAAAGGACAAAAAGAAAGTAACCGTCATCGATGGGGATAACACTGATATCAAAGGTGCTACCTTGGAGGGTCTTTCTCAACAAGCAGGTGAGTTAGCAGATAGACAAACGAATTTATTTGAAATGGCCAAACAATTAGGACCGATGATGCAACAAGCAGAGAATATGATGAATAAATTACCCAAAGGATTTTTAGAGAATACCATGAAACGAATGAAAAAAAATAAAGGTCCAATGTAATGAGTTGTACTGCACCGATTAACATTGTCAAAAAGGAAGCAGATCGTTGTTCTTTGAAATGTTTATTGTGGTATAATTACGGAAATAGTAGTTGTACAGTAACGAATCAATCCAATGTGTTACTGATTCGTTATGATGGGAATAGTGATGTCATGTTTAATTCTTTGCATTATACTCCCAAAGAAATACGTATTTTTAAACCATCCATTCATACGTTTGATGGGCAATATGCGGATGCAGAAGTAGTGATTACCCATACGAGTAATCAGGGTGGATTGATCATTTGTGTACCCATCATGTCTAGTAAAAATAAAAACGCATCTACGGGTACAAATATATTGGATGATATTATTCAAAATGCACCTGCACAAAAAGAAACGACTACCTTGAACATTCACGATTTTAATTTAAATTATGTGATTCCAAAAAGTGGTTATTTTTCTTATACGGGAACTATCCCTTATGAAACCTGTAAAGAAGAGTATCAATATGTTGTATTTCCAAAACAATCCTTATTGATTCATCAATCGACCCTGGATACGTTAGGATCCTTAATTCACAACTCTTACATTTCAGTTCATCCCGGTGAATGTTATTTCAATGAAAAAGGAACTACCCAAAATGGATTTTCGGGAGATGGACAAATCTATATTGATTGTCAACCTACCGGAGAAGAAGGAGAAATCATTTATAAAGAACCCGTATCTGCAAAACCCATGAACATGAATTGGGTTTATATCATGCTTTACTTTATTTTAGGATTCCTTTTCATCTTTGGAATGGTAAAGGCAATGACGTTTGTATTCAAGTTCTTCGAACGCAGAACCGACGGTTCCGCACCTCCCTTATAGGGGTAAACCCCTACGACCCCCTTAGCATAAAGTAGAACGATAGAATATGAAGAGTAAAGTAAATCGAAAACGACCCTCCAAAAAATCCAGAAAAACCGGCGGGTATAGACAATATTTGTCCAATGTAGGATTTAGCAATGGATACAATCTCGGTTTTGATCGTACCATGAATACCCCTTCTGCCATTCGTACCGTATCCAATTGGGTTAAAAATTGAAACGTGTTTTCATTCTCTACCTAAAAAAATGATGCCCGATGTTCTTTCGCGTTACATTCAGGACTTTGCAAGACCTCGAACCTCTCCTCAATGGAGAAAAGGATCTTACTATAGTCAACATGCCACGTATGGCGAGTTCTACTGGGAAATGTTCGATGGACCTTGGTATGACTTTTATCATGAAAAGGATGAAATTAAGCTTGCCTACTTTCTGCACGGTATGCACAACATGTCCATCTCCTACATGTTACGAACCTTATTTCATCATGTAGGTGACGATTTCACTCTTTTGTTATTTGATCGAATAAAACATGACCCTTACTTATGGAATGAATTATGTGATGAAATAGACGGCTATATTCGTGATTCATCTTTACATCATTTAGAAAGATTCTATGTATAATATCATGTACGAACCATTGCATCGTTGGAAAACACCTTTGTGTCAACCAGACTGTGAATCCTGTGCTCTTAGTCATTTTTTTCCATGTCACATTTATGCCATGGCCAATAAACCTCATTATACGCTTGCCTTTTTTACCTATGCGTTGACTGTCCTATGTATTCACCGTCTTTGGTTTGAATTGTATTACATGAAGGTTCATCAATGCCCTTCCAAGGTAGAGCATTGTCTAGGAACAGAGTGCAGCGGCTACATGATTGTCCATGGTGCACCCACTCTTTGCACATTACATGAAGAGGTCTGTACCTACTCTACGAGTACATGTTTGGAACATATACCTTTTACAGCAGTCAGTATTATACTATATCTCTTTTATCTTTGCCTTATTTTCATGAATTATGCCATTCGAAGAAACATAAGAGAACAAAAACAAATTCAAGGGGAATGTTTGGAAAGTACCGTTCCGTGTGGTCTTGCCCAAGTGTACCGAGAAATTGTATAAATAAAAATGATAGATAAGACTATGGAAGCCTTAAAGGTGAAAACGATTCCAAAGTCTTATCCAGGCGTATTTATTCGTACCTCCATGAAAGACATTCCTTTTGATTATGATGATTTCATGAAAGGATTTCATATAGAAGCCCCTGTAGCCCAACCTAAAAAAAAGACATTTGTTACTCTCGATACCTTTACCGTGAAAAAAATAGGATTGGTTACCATTCCAGAGTTTATCATTACGGTACGCGCCACTTGCAGCAAAATCGACCCCCCTATTACCAACATATCGTACACTATGGAAAATCGCATGGTTTTTATGAATTCCATTCAGCCCTTGTTACAAGAATTTGTTCCACGAAAAGATATTTCATGTGATTCCATGCAAGAAGAACTTACTTTACTTCCTCATCAAAAGTTAGTCCAAACTTACATGAACATCGATACACCTTATCGTGGTGTACTCTTGTATCACGGGTTAGGATCCGGAAAAACGTGTTCTTCCATTGCCATTACAGAAAACTTGAAACCTTATAAAAATATTGTCGTCATGTCACCCGCTTCTTTAGAAACCAATTATGTACAAGAATTAAAGAAATGTGGTAGCCCCCTTTACAAAACACAACAACATTGGGTATGGACAACTACCCCTACGTTGGAACAACTAAAGGAATGTTGTTTCACGGACAAGGATTATTTACGTAGAGGTAAGGCCCGTGGATTATGGGTACACGAAAAGAAGGCACCCAATTATGATGACTTGACACCAGAGGAACAGTCCTCCATTCAAGAACAAATCGATAAGATGATTCGTACCCAATACCAATTCATTCACTACAATGGTATCCAAGCATCTACGTTCAAACGATTGACGGCCAATGGAAATCCCTTTTCAAATAAAGTAGTGGTCATTGATGAAGCACACAACTTTGTCTCTCGTATTGTGAATCAATTGAATGATCCAACCCATCCTTCCATGCAACTCTATGATTTACTCATGAAGGCAGAACAATGCAAGATTATATTGCTTACAGGTACACCCGTCATTAACTATTCCCATGAAGTATCCATCTTATTCAATATTTTGAAAGGGTACATTACTACCTATTCGTGTGCCATAAAAGTAAAAGAAGACGATGTACGTAAGGCGCTACCGGATACCGATATGATCTATGCTACTGGAGATACCATGTTTTTTACGCAACTTCCTCATGGTTTTCTACAAAAGGAAAACAAGGCCGTGTACACCAAGGCACCGGATACACCTTACCATGAACGATTAGAAGAGTTTTTAGGTAAAAAGGTAACCGTAAAACAACAAACATTGTTACCCGATACAGAAAAAGAATTCAATGCCCAATATATTCAAGGTACAAACCTAGTAAATCAAAAGAAACTCATGTTCCGCATTTCAGGTCTTTGTTCCTATTTCCCTGATTTAACCCAATTGATGCCATCGTTGAGAGAAACCATTGTCCATGCCATTCCCATGTCCAAGGTCCAATTGGATGAATATTCCATTGTTCGCTCGGAAGAACGTAAACGTGAAAAGGTAAAGAAACCAAAAGATGACGATATTCCAGGTACGTACCGCATTCATTCCCGTTTATTATGCAATACCACGTATCCCCGTGATGTACGTGCCAAACGACCTGGTAAAGAAGAAGATGAAAATGAAGAATTGTCTATACGCGACATTGAACAATTTTTCAAGGCAGTAGATGCGTCGGATTACACCAGTAATATTCAAGCGTATAGTCCAAAATATGCCGAGATGGCCCGTGTCATACAATATACCCAGGGTCTTCATTTGGTGTACAGTCAGTTTTTAACCATTGAAGGAATTGCTCTCTTTTCCAAAGTATTGGATTCCAAAGGATACACGGAATTCAAATTAGTAAAACGTGACGCATGGGAATTAAACGTGACCGATGCATCGAAACCCATGTACGTGACCTACATCGGTACAAAATCTCAAGAAGAAAAAGAGTTGATTCGTAACATTTTCAATAAAAATTGGGATAATGTACCCGATGCGTTACGCAAACAAGTAGAGGGAATCCACATTCAAATTTTCATGATTACATCCGCTGGTGCAGAAGGTATTTCTTTGAAAGAAGTACAATATGTACACATCATGGAACCCTACTGGAACCCTGTACGTATTGACCAAGTCATTGGAAGAGCCCGTCGTATTTGCAGTCACAAAGATTTACCTGTAAAAGAACAATATGTAGAGGTACACATGTACATCATGACGTTTCCAGATAAAATATCAGAGGAATTAAAATTAGACGTCGTAGATGGAGAACCTGGATCTACTGATGAATTTTTATTTTCCATTTCTAAAAGAAAGAGAACTTTGAATACTTCGATCATGGATTGTATCAAAAAGGCATCGGTGGACTGCTTCTTGTACGACAAGGATTATTTAAGAATAGCGGAAACGGATCCAACGGTCTATTCTTATTATCCGGATGCTACCAAGGATGTAACGGGTGACAAAGATATTGGAGAAAATATTCAAAAAGAAAGAGCTGGTTTCTTAAAATTCAAGGGTGAAAAAGTAGTTAAATTTTATGATAGCAAAAAAGAGGGAGATTTGAAACTATTATTTTCTTTGGATGAAAGACCCATTGGGTTTGTCAATTTAGGTTCGGGTGCTCTCTATGATAATGATAAAAAGAAAACTACGTTGGAAAAATTAAAATCACTCTAATATCTCCAGGATACGATAAAGAAGTTGTTTGATTTCTGCCAATTCACTTACCGTAGGTGGTTGCGTGTACTGTTTTTGCTTCATGCGCTCCTCTAACATTTCACTTCTCGCAATGACGGATGCCGCATTAATTTGTTTGGTCCATTCTTCCAAAAACGATTTATTTTTTTCATCCAAGGATACTTCCAATTGATTGATTTCATTCAATAGTTTTTCAAATAAGATTTGTGTTTTTTCTACAGATACGTCTTCTTTAAAGAGATGTTGTTCAATCAAGGTATCCCATAAGAAACGTTTGTTATCCAATGCATCCATACCCAATAAGGTGGATTTATCTTTATATTTCAATAAAAGAAATTTCGAATCATCCAGACTTGGCCGTGATCAACCTATGGAATATAAACTCATCGTAGTTGTGACACGCGGTTTGACTCTACGCACGGCATAGAGAAACTCTGGATCACGGTAGTACTTTTCAAGAAAAGCCACGTAGGGTTCTGCCTCGAGTAATTGAAAGGATGGCATGAGATCCATGTGTTTGGCAACAAACCCCTGGTACATGAGAATGGATGTCAGTACGACATAGGCCAACACGTTGGTATCTTCCTTGTAGGAACACGGTTTCTGTATCGCCTCGTACGTAAGACCCATGTGATGCAACACATTCACCATGTGTCGTATGGCATATTTGGTCTCGTGATACATCAAGGTACACAGGGGTACCTTTTTACATACGGATAGAATGCAACAGTTTAATGTTCTTGCCCATAGTTCACAGTAGGATTCGTACAGATTGACGTTTGACTCTACCGGAAATAAAGCTAAGATTCTTGGTGGAAGGTTTGAATCAAACAATACACGTTCATAGTGAAAAAAATGAAAACATTCATGAATAAATACCTTGAACCATTCTTCTTTACGATAAACAACAATTTTATTAGAAGAATAGCCAGTATTGACATTGGATGGACCAAAGATACGCCCTTTTGGATAAAATTTTTTAGTAGGGGTTAATAAAATTTCAGCGACAAGAGGTTTCGTAGGTTGTAACAACCATAGTACACGATCTATGTAGTGGAATAAGTCGTCTGGATTTTCTTTGGTATAGAAAAGGGTTATTTTGTGAGGTCCAACCTGATATTCTTTGCAGTGGGTTAGTGTTGTAAAATCAATTTCTGGGGGGCACTCATAGGATAATGTACCGATGGGTTTTGAATAGGAGAGTACCTTGGAAGGGACATAGGATTCAAGACGGGTTATGATTTCATTCATTACTAATAGAATATAAAATCAATTCGATAAGAGTACCTAATGTCTTATCAATCCCTTTACATTGGATATGCGCCCGTATCTTGTACCACGGAAAGAATCAAAAAAGAATTTGATACTTTCTTACAATGTAACATTGTATCTAAAGTCGATGAACGAATCAAAATAGACATGAAAGGTGACGAATATAAAATCTTTTTTATTCATTTTGACTGGGTAAATCCACCGTTGAAACAATTGTTTGAAGAAATCAACAAATATCAGCAAGCCAAGGTCAAACGATGGACCGTCAAGTTTAATACGAGGTTGCGTGATACACCCATTCAGTATACCCCGTTGGAATCCAAAGATGATGCGTATTGGGTATCCTTGGCGAATTCGTTTACACTTTGATATCCATACAACGAAAAATCATTTTGTGATTTAACCCAGGATACTCTTTAGGATTCATTTTAATGATTTGCTGTACGATGGGATGCATTTGTTTCATGGTAGTCGTAAGAAGATACAAGTGTTCCACATATTCATTCATGACTTCTTTTTGGTCCAACATTAACGTATCTTGAATGCATTGTACCAAAGTATCCATCGTCACATCATAGCAGGATAGGGGTACGGATCCATTTTGAACACAATGTACGAGGAATACACTAAAGGCACGACGTTCATCATTTTCTTTTTTCAATCGACAATATTCATCATAATCGTCAGGGGAACAGGTATGAATGGTGTAAAAGGAACCAAGGTAGTGACGGTACTGCGTTTGAAATGATTCTTGAAAGGTGGGCCATTGTTGAATCTTATGATAGAGGGAAGCATATATTTTTGAAAAAAAGACTTGCTTGCACAAGGATTGAAAAAAAATGGGTGCAAATTCGGGTAATTCCTCTTGGTGTTGTTCTAAAATAGAACAAAGAAGAGTTATTTTTTCCTCCTTGTTTTCCTCTGTCATTTTATTCAATTCACGTAAACAATCTTTGATATTGGTGGATTCTTGTACCATGGTAAACGGTATTTCTGTTCCTAATTGTTTACACAAAGCATGTATTTTTTGTTTTACTTCTGTTGGTAAAGTATACGACATACGAATGTCCGCAAATTGCGACAATGTGTACATATACTTACTTCAGTGAACATGTTTAAATTAAAAACTTAAATACTATACTGGTTTAGTAGTATGAAAGAATGGGATTCCTTTGGATTAGATCCAATGATTTTACGAGGCATTTATGCAAATGGATTTGAATTTCCAAGTCCAATCCAAGAAAAAGCCATACCTATTTTATTAAAAGGTGGCGATGTCATTGCTCAAGCCCAATCCGGTACGGGAAAGACCGGTGCCTTTTGCATTTCTGCTCTACAGCTGTGTGATGCGGCAAAGGGTCAACAGATTTTAATTTTATCTCCAACCCGTGAATTGGCGTCACAAACCTACGAGGTATTTCAAAAATTAGCCACATTTACTGAAATACGATCTCAATTATTGATTGGTGGAACGTCCGTCGATCAAGACATACAGGATATGCGAAAGCAGCCCCATGTAGTGATTGGGTGTCCAGGTCGTGTCGTGGACTTTTTATCGAGACGTGTCTTGTCAAACGACATTTCCATTATCATTTTAGATGAAGCCGATGAAATTTTATCACAAGGATTTCAACCCCAATTGCAAACTATTTTTACATCCATGCATACCATCAATCAAGTCATTTTGTTCAGTGCAACGATTCCAGATTCCCTGAAAGAGATTACGTCAAAGATTATGAGAAATCCAGAAGAAATCTTGGTAAAATCGGACATGCTTACCTTGGAAGGAATTGCCCAATTCTATGTTTCGTTTGAAACAGACAATGAAAAGTTGGAAGCGTTGCAAGATCTGTTTGAAAGTATATCCGTGTCTCAATGCATGATTTACTGTAACTCGGTGAAGCGTGTGAGTAGTTTGTATTCCGCTATGAAAGAAGCAGGATACCCCGTTTGCTGCATTCACAGTGACATGGATAAAAATGAACGGAAACAAACCTATCAGGAGTTCAAGCAAGGAAAACATCGTGTCTTGATTTCTTCCAATGTGATGGCGCGTGGCATTGACATTCAGCAAATTAGTGTAGTCATTAACTTTGATTTGCCACGATGTGTGCATACGTATTTGCATCGCATTGGGAGATCTGGACGATGGGGTAGAAAGGGTCTTGGTATTAACTTTATTACAAAGTATGATAAAGAAATGATGACAACGATTGAACAACATTATCAAACGGAGATCAAAGCGTTACCCAATTCTTTTCAAGATCTATTGTAATGAGTAGAAAGAGGAAAGAATTAAGCGAATTACAACAATTTTCAGAGGATGCGATGAATTCCAGTGTACGTGGATATGAAACGGAAGGACATATGACTCGTGGAAATTATAGAAGTGTACTGCCCTTTACGGTAGAACAAAGACAACTTCCGGTTTGTGCCTACGTAACCATGTCAAAAACATTGATATTCAATCTAATGGGAATGGTCATGGATGTTACGTTGACACCACATGAACAAGCGAAAATAAGTGCGTTAACAAAACATTTTCCAATACGAGCGGATACAGATTTAGTAGATCGATATTTACACGCTGCCAACATAACCCCTACTACGTGTACACCCAAAGGGTATGCTCTGATTATTTTATTTTTCTATTTTTTTGATTGGTTGAAAAAAAATAAAATGAAACCTTTTTATTTTCCGGGAGAATTGTTGCAGATGTCTACCGAGGATCGTAGATCTTATACACCAAAAATAGCTCGATTGTTTGATTTTTTAAAATTAAAGACGTTACGATTAGGTGGACAAACGTTTAGTGCAGATGGATGGATACAAGAGATACTACCACGTGTTTCCGTTGAATTAGAAATCATTCATTGGAAACAAATATCTGTCTGTACATTGAATACACCCTTTGGAAGATCTATACCACCGTTTCACCCTGCTGCGTTTATGCGCTTATGCGACATTATCTTTCGTCTTACCACAAACTTTAAAGTCATTCTTACGGTAAGAGGGTTCATGCAGGATAGATTCCTATTACACGATGTGATGATTGTAGGGGTAGAAGGAAACCATCTATTGGTTAGTAATTCATGGGGTGAGTTTATAGACCGTGTACCCATAGATGAATTGCCAAGGATTGTACTCCGCGTAAAAGATAAAGCATGGGTATGTTCGGCATTTCAATTTACCTTTTTGTTACCATTTTTGGATGAGATTCCGTTTGAATTACAATATCATTTAGGTAATTTTGGAGAGTTTGATGATAAGATGCAAGCGTATTTTACACAGATGGAAGCACTACAATCTCTTCCCAAGTTGGATCCAGCCTTGTTCGATGCATTGGCAGAATCGTCACGCGCAGAAGTAGGTGGAACACGAAAAAGTAATCGGACAAGATATGGCAGAAAGAATGTCACTACGTCCAACCATAGAAAGAATTCGAGAAAGTGAACTTGGACTGTGCAGTGATCAGGGACCTATCATGCTCTTGCAAAAATACTTGTCCAGAATGTATGCGCCAGATTATTTGATCTTACCATGAATGAAAGAGAAAAGACCATTTATAAAAAATGTTTGGCAGAGTATCCCATTGAAACGGAAGAAGATATACGTCCCTACAGTGCAGAAAACTGTACAGAAAAGGGATTTATTTCCATTCTATTTTTTTATTATTTTTATTTTTATTTGAGAAGAAATGGGTTCAAAAGTTTAAAAGATGTCATTCCTTTGTTGGATACCATGCCAGCGAGAGCAGCAGCCGTATCCCCATTGGATAGTACAACCTTTTCGCATGTAGCTGAAATGATGCTAACAAAAAAACGAGAGGCTGGACTCACGTGGAGATCGATTTTGATACGAATGAATAGAGAAGACCTGGCTACGTATCGAGACACGATTGCAGAAGTGATTGAACCAATTGTAAAACTTGGATTGTATGTATACATGTTGTTGAACAAACATGCAGTAGTCTTGATGAATGCGCATCATGGTCACTTTGTCATTAAAAATTCATGGGGATATCCAAATGATGTAGTTCCTTATGGCCTTGACATTCCATTGCGAGGGAACGACAAAGTGTACACGTTGGAATATTTGGAATTATTTCTTCCTATGACAACGACGTTTTCTGCAGAAAATGAAACCCGTGGGGTGTATACCAGTGATGCATATATTCATGTACGTGAGTTGTATCCTTTTATAAGAAAATATGTGGCTACGTATCAAAGAGCTGGAGGTAAAACGCGTCGTACACGAAGAAAAAAAACTTATACACGTTTGGTGTGTCGTTTACGGCAGTAAAACCGTGATGGTCCGCGAGTGGCAATGCACTTTTCACTTGCGCATTCATCTAACCGGCGTCCACGGCATGTACGTTTTCCTACACGTTTTCTGCAGTACGATTTACGTTTGGAAGTTTTTTTGGTTAAATAGCAGAGAGGGTCTTCTAAACAGCGTTCATTTCCTTTACAAGTCATATATTTAAAGATTATTTTATTTACATTAATTATGAAAACTATTATAACACACATTTTTAATGAAGAATATTTATTACCTTTTTGGTTAGAATATCATTCTTCTATATTTGATCATGGAATTATCATTGATTATTGTTCTACGGATAAATCGATTGATATTATTCATACATTTTGTCCTACATGGACTATTATAAAAACAAAAAATGTAGATTCACATGGTAATCCTGTATTTGATGCATTATTAATAGATAAGGAAGTAACTGAAATTGAAAAAATGATAGATGGACATAAAATTTGTTTAAATGTTACAGAATTTTTCGTTATTTTAAATGAAGTATTTTCAGTTGATGATATTCATAGAATACCAATTTATTCTATGATGTCACTACAGAATGATCCTAAAAATATAGTAGATTTTTTTAATGTAGATTTATTTAAACTTCGTAGTACACCTGGTATCTATTTTGATAGAGGATACAGAACGCTTCATTCTAAACCGTTCATATATTATCACATTGGAAGACATTATATTCATGAAGGGCAGGGTAACACAGTGATATCCACTAATTTTATTATTTTATGGGCTGAATTATATCCATTCAATCAAAAATTTATTGAAAGAAAATTACAAATTAAAAATAATATGTCTCAATATGATAAACAATATGGTAACGGGATTCAACATATGATGAGTGCGGATGAATTACATGCGTATTATCATAAACAATTTCCCCAACACACAAATGAATTAACCTTACATTTACCTATAAAATCTTCTATTTATTATTCACAATTAGTAATAGATAGTCATTGGGGAGAAGATGTTGTTATGTTAGACCAAGACATAAACTTATTAAAAAATACAGATTTTGATGATACTGGATTCAAAATCGTAGATATTGAAACAAATGAATTACAAGAATTTATTCGAAATGAAATAAAATCTCTAACACAAAAAGATATAGAAAATTATCATGAAATAACGGAAGAAGATCACAAAAAAGTACTAAATGCAATGCCCTATAAAAAAGAACAACTAAAAGAGGTAAGTGATTATTTGGAACAATATGTTTCCACTATTTTACAAGAAGATTTAAAAATATTCAATGATGATATTTGGTTTAGAATTTGTAGACCGAGTAAATTATCCGATAATGATTTCAATCCATGTCATAAAGATGTATATTTGTCCTTTTATAGAAATATGGTAAATATTTATGTGCCTCTCTTTGGTAGTGATGAAAAATCTTCGTTGAAATTACAGTCTGGGTCACACAAATGGAATGAAAAGGATACTATGGTTACTACAGGTGGTGCCTATTTTAAACATATAAATAAAAAATATTCGGTGGATGCAATTGTATCTTCAAAAGTACCATTGGATATGATAAGGCCTAATCCAAAAGAAAATCAAATGATGATATTTTCCCCTTATTTAATTCATGGTTGTGCAGAAAATGAAAATGATATGACCAGAATTTCACTCGAAGTAAGATTTATTCGTAAAGATAATATGAAACAAGAAGAAGATTTTAGAGAATTTCTTAAACAAAGAACATGGAGATAAAATATATTTTTATGATATGATATTTTTATTAAGTGTTTTTATAACTCATAAAAGACCTATTAATAGATTTTCAAGATATGATATTTTTAAATATACATTAAATAGTTATAAAC
>Ga0208502_1000053_pt1 | contig 14099 bp, 19 predicted proteins | sample CryBogCBE18Jul07_FD_184579 | JGI IMG/M metagenome (GOLD analysis project Ga0208502, IMG submission 184579) | Freshwater microbial communities from Crystal Bog, Wisconsin, USA - CBE18Jul07 (SPAdes) | ecosystem: Environmental > Aquatic > Freshwater > Lake | place: Crystal Bog, Wisconsin, USA... | reverse complement strand
GAATGGAAGCGAACGTTTTTGATTGTAAATCTTTCACATTTGTACCAAGCAGAAAATATATTATGATAAATAAAAATTGTTACGGAAGAATAATATTTCCATTTGGAAATAATTGGAAGCAACACGCTTACTTGCATGATTTGTGATAAGGAATAAATATATAATAGTATTCGTTTTGACACGGAATAAAAAATGGAAGCGATTGAAAAACGTGTAAATGTACGTTTTTTTCATGAAAAAAAATGAAACATTCAAAAAAATATTTTTTTATAAAAGTCTCCAAAACGGACAATATGTAACTCCTACTTTTACGTTTCCATTTGGAAACAAAAAAGTAGGAGCAGTAATTAGGTATATATTATCTTACTATATATCAAGTATGATTTTTACAATAAATAATCATTTTGTCACTGACTATATTTGTTTCCTCCATGGAAACAAAATGTAGGAGTTGGTATGGTTACATGATGTATGGTAATGAATTTAAAAATAATATACATTTATTCAACATCATATTTTTTAAAAGTAGGAGTATATTTAATAAAGAATGCAACAAACTTAGGTTTATTAGTTCGATCCATTTTACGATGTAAATAGCTTAAATAAACACTACATTATTTCCATAATGGAAACAAAAAAGGTGCACACGCGATTTGAATGTAAAAAGTGTGACTATGTATGCAATAAAAAAAGTAGTTATGATAAACATATTATTACAAAGAAACATATGAATGTCCAAGTAGAAATGAAACCTAATGTATGTCATAATTGCAAGAAATGTGGTAAAGAATATAAAACACAGTCAGGTCTTTGGAAACACACAAGGACATGTAATCTATCATTAGACAAGATGCAAAAATTAATAGAATCAAACAAAGTGTTGACACAGATGGTTTTACAACAACAACAAATACTTGGAGAAATGTTAAGTTCAAGTACTTAAAAGATACTTTTCTTATTCCATAATGGAATTACAAAATGTTGTGTTTGAATGTAAATTGTGCGATTACATAACAAATAAAAAATATAATTATGATAAACATCTTTTGACACAGAAACATGCTTATTTTCAAAATGAAACACCCCGTAATGGTATTCATTGTACAAAATGTGATAAGGAATTTAAATCCAGATCTGGAATGTGGAAACATGAAAAGGCATGTAAAATAGCAAAACCAGTTACCATACAACATGTACTGGAATCAAATACTTCTCTAACAAATATTATAGTTAAACAACAAGAAGAACAAGAAAAGTTAATCGATCAAATTAGAGAACAACAAAAACAATTGAATGAATTGATTCCCAGAATTGGTAATGTTATCAACATTCAAGTTTTTTTAAATGAAACTTGTAAAGATGCCGTAAATTGGGATGATTTTATCAAGTCACTACCTCAATCTACGAACATTACAAAAACCATTTGTGATGGTATTGAAGAATTAGGCATGTACAAGAGACCCATACATTGTTTTGATACGAAACAAGTATGCATCAAACATGAAAACGTATGGGAACACGATCGCATGAAGATTGATGCTACAATGGATCAAACCAATCATCTATTGAAACAACAATGGGAAAAAGATCACCCGGAATGGTACAAGAATGAAAAAGAAACGGAAGACTATACTCAACTCATTCACAGTAAATTGGATACAGACAAAATGTGTTATGATTTGAAAACAATCAACAACGTATTATCCCCTTGATTGGTTTTCAATGGCATGTTTAATAAAGTAAAAGAACAATCACTATAGCGAAACTCCCAATACGGTATCTTATTCACAAATAAATCATAATCACGAAAGGATATATCTTCAATGATAAAATAACCATTTTTATTTAATTTATGTATGCTATTTTCAAAAAAGCAAACATTTGCATGAAACTGATGTAATCCATCTTCAATAATAATATCAAACGGCTCTTGCAATTCTGGTTCTTCCCACAATTTTTTTATACTAATAGGATTGGTTTGATCACAAAAAAATGTTTTTATTTTATCCGTTGTAAACAATATTCTGGTATCGATATCTGCACCAAATATTGTAGAATTTGGAAAAAACTCTTCCCATCCATAAAGAGATGCACCTGGTTTTCCATCGATACCCATATGACTGGGTACATCTATATGATTTGTTCCCACTCCCAATTCAAATATTCGTAGGGTATCCTGTTTTCTATCTTTGAATAAATTATAATAACAGGTTGTATAGTTGTGCCAACAGGTATCTATATTCATACTTCCTTTATCACTTCCATATCGTTCCATGATTTCACATAAGGGTGTACTTTTTTTTTCATCAAACGAAAACATAGTAAGTAAATCTATTTAATTATCTACCGTTATTTGCAATTCATCCTTGTACCATGAATGTCTAAATTGACCAGAAGGACAAATACCCATTAAAATGGGTGGTTTTACAACCTCTTCACAGAGTTGTTGATTTAATCTATAAATAATTTCTTTTGGAAAAATGGGTGTGGTTTCCATCAACCTTTCTAAATCTTCACATGCTTTTCGAATAAATGGTTTTGCATCGGTTCTATCATCCAGTGATTTCGATAATTCAAATTCAATCGTACGTGCAAATTTTGCCCAAGCTAATGCACAAATTCTATAATTTTCATTGTACTCTGATATTTTGAAATACTGTTGTAGTGTATTCAAAATACCAATCATAATGTTTACTGTACCCACAATAAGAGGCATATACTTTTGAAAATCCGTAGAAGTAGCAATCGTAGTAAACGAAGCAGCACCAATCACCGTGGATAAAATAATGGTTGGAATTGAAAAACTATATTGTAATTTGGAATATTTTTCATGAGAAGAATAACAAAGCCATCGATAACATTGAGCTGTATCACACCATTTTACTAAAATAAGTTCATCTTCTATTTTCCATTTTTCTGTCATTACAATTGACGCTTAAAATAATTAGATGCTTTCACTAATTCTTTCTTGATATTTTCTTCCCCTGCCGTATGCCCTGCACGAACCACCACTAACTTACAATGATTCATCATACTGGATAACTTGTACGCGATTCTCATGGGTGTCACCATATCGTATCGTCCCTCTACCATGATGGTAGGAATGTGTTTGATCTTATCCATATTTTTATAAATCGTATCCTTGGGTAAAAAATAATGGTGAGAATCATAATGATTTCCAATAATGGTCATTGTTTCTGTTTCTTTGTATTTTAATGTTTTGGGTGGAGTCATTACGTACATGGGATCTTCATTCGTCATCAAGTGAATCAATTGTCTCCGTTTTCGTGTCTTTTTAGAAAGAACTTGATCCATTTTGGATTGTTCTTGACGATCACTTTTTATATTCAAGACACGGTGAAGTTTATCTTTTTCTTCAGGGTACATGTCTTCTAAGACATCTTCTTGGGATAAATCGTAAATGCCACGTAGTATCATGGCCATGACTCTATCCGGATGTTCTTGCGCGTACAACAAGGCCAAGGATGAGCCCCAACTTCCACCAGCTACAACCCATTTCTCCGCACCTACATACTCACGTATTTTTTCCATATCACGTATCAAAAGCTTACTGGTATTGCGCTGGGTATGGTTCAAGGGTTTAGATTGGCCACACCCGCGTTGATCCCATAGTATAATATGGTAGGCTTTGGGGTCATACCATCGTCGATGACCAGGTGTAATGTGATCACCTGGTCCTCCATGTAAATAAATAACGGGAATTCCCTCTTTGTTTCCAGAACATTCAACGTAGAGCTCTACTTTTTTGCCGTTTGGAAGCGTGTCTACGTGAATCATGGTTTTGTGATGAGGTTGAATACTTGGATACATGCTTTATACGTTTATTTTTTCGTGTACCTCCTTGGTTGGGTAATTCTCCAGTTAACTCTGCCACTCTTTGTTTTACTACTTCATACTTGGAATGAAGTGTTTCGGTTTCTTGTTTTTGTTTCGCATTTTCTTCTTTTAACGCATCTCTTTGTTTCGTAATTTCTTCTACTTGAAACTTTAACACTCTTATTTGTCTTAATAAATCATTTACTTCAAGTTCTAACCCTGCATTTTTTTGAAGTAACGTGTGCAAGGATGGAGGCGGAGGCATACTTTCAGTTCTATCCATTGTACTTTCACTTGCTCTCTCACTCTCAAAGCTAAACTCGGGATCATAAATATCACTGGATCTTCCACTATATGAACCATCATCCGAGTCATATATTTCACTCAATCGCTCCATACTATATCTCTTTAAAAATCCGCGCTAAACATGTCGTCCGTTTTTTCAGTATTGGCTAACGCATATTCACCCACTCTTTTTTCAAAAAAGTTGGTTTTTCCTTCTAAAGAAATCATTTCCATCCATGAAAAAGGGTTTGTCGACTGAAAAATCTTGGGGTATCCTAATTGAGTACACAATCGATCCGCTACAAATTCAATGTATTGACTCATCGAGGCAGAGTTCATACCAATCAATTTACAAGGCAACGAATCTACAATAAATTCTTTTTCAATCGCAACGGCTTCTTTGACAATCGAATGCAACACGTCTTGCGACAAGGGTTCCTGTCTCTTGTACAGCAAAACGGCAAAGTCCGTATGCATGGACTCGTCACGACTAATCAATTCATTGCTAAAAGTAAGACCGGGCATTAACCCGCGCTTCTTCATCCAGTAGATACTGCAAAAGGCCCCTGAGAAAAAGATGCCTTCTACACAAGCAAACCCTACCAATCGTGTGGCAAACGAAGAGGAGTCCCCAATCCATTTCAAGGCCCAGTCTGCTTTTTTTTGAATGCAGGGAAAGGTTTCAATCGCTCGAAAGAGAGAAGACTTTTTAGATTGCTCTACATATGTATCAATGAGAACACTGTACATTTCACTATGAATATTTTCCATGGCAATTTGAAACCCGTAAAAGGCACGGGCTTCGGAGGACTGTACATCGGCCATGAACCGCAACGCAAGGTTTTCTAAAACAATGCCGTCACTCGATGCAAAAAAAGCAAGAATCATGGATAAAAAATGCTGCTCGGGATCCGTCAATTGTTTCCAATGAATCATGTCTTTGGAAAGATCCACTTCTTCGACTCTCCAAAAGCAGTCCACTTGCTTCTTGTACATGGTCCATGCATCCATATCCTGAATGGGGAACATGGTGTACAAGTCTGCCATAACACTATACATAGAAAAAATAGGTTTATGTTGTTTTACTGTAATGTCCAAAGATATAAAAACTGATTGACTTCACCCAACATTTCATCACGAATATTGGATAAATCCGTCGAGGGTTGTTTCATGTGAATCAAATATTCCTTAAATCGTTGGATTTCTTTTAAAAAGGCATCGTCTGTAAGTGTATCGTATCGTACAGTTTCATGTGCTGCAATGCGTGTGGATTCACCAAAATGTTTTTCTACATAAGAATCGACTAATTTACTAAGTGATCCATGAAGTTCATCGGTGGCTTTGTGTTTGGAATAATCTTTTGTATTCCAATGAAAGAGTTTGATCAAGTCTAACGTACGCAAAAAAACAACGGTATAGACTTGCTTCTGTTTTCGAGTCTTCATACAATAATACAATGTAAAAGATTCACATAATCCTCTACTATCTTTTTCCATACAAAGGAAGAGGCGTACTCTTTTATACCAGCACGATCTTTACGTCTACTGTTTTCCAATACGGATTCTATATACTTCATATCTTGTAATCGATCCTCTGGTATGATATCCAAAAAAGGTAATTCGGGCATACCACTGTAACGGTTTGTCACGACGGGAAGACCCGCCATCAATGCCTCTTTGATGACCAAAGGACCACCATTTTCACCATCACTTAAGAGGACAAGACTACCGTATTCACGCATCAATTGCATGAGTTCACCGTGTTCTTTTTCACCTTTGTAACAAGGTAACAATCGAAATGATGCATCGTCACATTTTCCATAAAAATCAACATGGGGAAGGCAGCAGTACAAGTGTTGTTTTTTTCTTGGTTCTACTTTTGCAATATAAATACTTTTATCCAGATAAAGTCCTGGTCTATCCAAGGGTGCAATGGGGGAAGACCCATTGGGTGTATAATAGACTTTGTCAGGATGTACCGCGTATGTCTTGAATACATCATAATCTTTTTGAGAAACGGCAAAAATAAAATGTCTATGATTTTGACACAGAGAATGAAAAATAGAATGATATCCACCATATTGTTCCTTGTTTCCAATGTAGGGATAATGACTGGTAATACAAATAACTGGACAGGTCAACAAAGGAATAATATAATGCAAACAATCATAATGAATGTGCACGGCATCAGCCATGTGCGAGTTGATTTCTTGAATCAAGTTTCGACTATAGGTCGTATTGGGTTCCTGATCGGTAGGATGAGTACGTAGTGGATTTACAAGGTGAACTTCATGTCCTTGATTGGTTAATTCAATCGTGTATTCCCATAGTAGTATTTCTACCGCTCCCCATCCGGGTGGTGGAATCGGTAGGATACCTGGTCCAACCAACACAATCTTCATACTGTTAAAGCAATGTATTCCTTTATTATCGTTTTCCATGAAAAATAAGAGGCGTAGTCGATAATGTCTTGTCTCTTTTTCAAACTGATAGATCGATTCTTTTCGATTTCACTTGAAATGTAATTCAAATCGTCCAATTTTTCAGTTGGGATTACTGTAATAAAGTCTTTGGATAAATCCAAGTTTGCTGTACAACAGGGACTAAGGACTACACCGAGACCAGCCATCAATGCTTCTTTTACTACTAATGGATCCGCTTCTGCCTCACTCAACAAGACTAAATTACCGTATTCGGTAAGTGAATCATACAAGGTAGGTTTGTCCCATTCTCCTAAATAGTGAGAGGAATCAAACGGTGAATCGTGATAATTACCTACAAAATCAATCGATCGTATCCATTGATATTTGTATTGACGTTTACGGTATTCTATTTTGGCAATGTAGATGCTTCGATCTCCCTTTTGTGGAGTCAAGGTAGTGCGAAAAGTGCGCGCACCATTTCTTACCACAATGGATTTACCAGAATACCCATGATCTTGATAGACTTTTTCGATTTCTTTACTTAGTACGTGAAAGGTAATACGGTCTTGATACTCCATTACTTTTTTGAAAATGTGTTCATAATACGGTTGTGCAAGGGTTGTAAACAAGGGATGAGTCAAGTAGGCTAAATGAGACGTGTATAAAATCTTTTTACATTTTAAATGGGGTACAACGCATATATGGTCATCATACATGATATGTACAATGCTATCTGGGTAACGATTGCAATAATCAATAATATCTGCCTGAGTTGTTTTATTTACAAGTTCTACACGTTGTCCTTGTTCTATTAATTCGGTGTAATAATCCCAGACAATACTTTCAACAGCACCCCATCCTTTGGGTGGTAAAGCGGTAGTACCCGGTGCTACAATAAGAAACATAATTTTTAAAATATTAAAAATAGTAACATACAACACAATATGTGTACCATTGTCACGTGTTATTTTCAAATCAAATCAAAACATCCCATTTCTCACTACGTCACATGGATGAAATACATGCTGGAAAAAAAGACACCCATGGTTATTTTTTGTGACGAAGCATCCTATCCTCTTATTCTTGCAGAAAGATCATACCCTACAAAAATAATAGTAACGACATTGGAAAAATTTCATAGTTACAAGTACATGGATACGTATCGTGCCAATTATGAAATAGATCATGAAAAATATCATTCCCCAGAGCTATATTTAATATGGGCAGAAAAAATACATTTTGTAAAACTGGCATTGGAAATGAACCCATTTCAAAGTGATTATTTTTTATGGGTTGACATTGGATGTTTTCGTGAACCTTTTTTTGTACATTGGCCAAATCCAAAACGGATTCGTGAACTGGATTCCTCAAAACTATTAACCCTGTACGTTACTCCTTTTACAGAAGAAGAATTAAAGTGTACCAAAGAAACATTGCCTTCTTTTTTGGTAAATAATCGTTTGGGTGCAACTATTTTTGGAGGAGGGAAAGACGTATTGTTACGATATCATGAGTTGTATTATGAAATGTTAGAATATTTTATTTCCATTGACCGTTTTATAGGAAAGGATCAAAGTATATTGAATTCTGTGTACTTGTTACATCCAGAACTATTTGATTTAATTGAACCAAAACCTTGTAAAGATAGATGGTTTTATTTACAAGACTATTTAGTTTGATTTTCATTCCATTAATCCAATGGGTATGTATGAGAGTGATCATATGGGGATTTCCATTGCATTCACATACCCATTCCTACATTCATTATGGATGGTACAAGGCATTTACTCATTTAGGTCATAATACCTATTGGTTTGATAATAACAATGTTCCAAGACATTTTGATTTCTCCAATTGTTTGTTTATTACAGAAGGATACGCCGACGATGATATTCCTATTGTAAAATCATCTATTTATTTTGTACACATTGCAAGGGATCCTAAAAAGTACATTGGTCGTGTAAAACGGTTCATCGAGATTCGATACTTGGTAGATTACATCAAAGATCATGTATATGATTACACGTTGAACAAAGAAAAATGTATAAAAATAAGTGATTGTACCTATTATGAAAAATTAAAAGATAACGGAGGATTGACAGAACACCATGCATCTCCGGAACCAATGGAGTATGAATGTATTTATACGTGTTGGGCAACAGATTTATTACCCCATGAAATCATAGAAGAAAATATTTACAAAGAACGAGAAAAAAAAGTGTATTGGTTTGGAAGTGCCGTGATTTGGTTTTGTAAAGAATTGGAAATGTTTCACGAAGAATGTATTCGTAACGGGATTGAATTTATAACAAATGATCCTTGGGTAAATCCAAAATCATTCGAAGAAGTAAAGGAATGTACCATGAAATCTTTTTTAGCACCCGATATACGATCCAGCGGTGATCCACACAAAATAGAAATGGGTCACAACGGTACTTGTCATAAACAAAATGGATACATTCCGTGTCGTTTATTAAAATCGATTAGTTATGGTCATTTAGGTGTCACCAATTCAAAACATGCCTATGAATTATTAGAAAAAAAGGTAGTGTACAATGACAATGAACGACATTTGTTTTATGATGCCGTGTTACAAAAAAACAATTATGAATTGATCAAAGAACAAATGAAACTGGTAAGAGAAAATCATACCTATTTGAATCGCATCCAAGATTTATTATATGTCTTGAAACCTCGTGTGTTACACATATCTCATCATGTTGGATGCATGAGAGACCACGCCTACATTTACAATAAACTTGGATACAATTATACTTTTTGGAAATTTGATCAAGGGTATCACATTTCAGCAGACTTGGCGAAACGCGTATGGAATGAAAAGAAAGACTATTTTAATTCTTTTGATGTGATTGTTACCTCAGATACGGCCCCTCTATCAAGAATTTTTATGGAACATAGAGAAGAAGTCAAACCCAAAATACTTGTATGGATATGCAATCGGTTCGATTATGCCATGGAAAATGATCCTTCTTTTTATGATTTATTTCGTACCGTATCCAGGGATCAATTTACATTCATTCCCTATTCTACGTTTGAGAAACAATGGTGTAGTTTAAAAGGGGTGGATACAGTAGATGTCATTACGCCAATTGGTATCACACCCATGGTATTAGAAGATAAAATAGACGGTCTACAGAAATTAAAAGAGTTTTACATTCATGATGCCAATGCCAAAGATATAGATATGGAGTTGAAAGACAAGATATTTATTCCAATCTATGGAAATGATAATCATTACTTTCCTTTGAAACAAATACTGGAATCTCACGGTATTGCATGTTACAATGGCGGATTTCATCATCCGCATGACTTGAAGCAATGCAAGGGATTGGTTACGTTTCCAGACCAATTTTCAAAATTCAATACGTTTGAAACGATTCAAAATGAAATCCTTGTTTTTTTACCAAGTGAATCCTATCTCATTCAATTACATCCAACCCATCAAAATGGTCACAATTATTGGTTTAATTCTCCTCTTGGATATGTAAATAAAGAATTAATACAACACTGTTATTGGTACAAGTATAAAGAGTGTCGCATTTATTTTGATTCCATAGAGGATTTAGTACAAAAAATAAAGGGGTTGACACCAGAGATTATCGAAGAAAAAAGAAACTGGTGTAGAATCCATGGAGAACAAATCGAAAAAGAGAGTATGGATCAATGGAAAAAAATATTAAGTCAAACGTTGTAACGCATGTTCACAGGCAAGTTGTTCTGCTTTTTTTTTAATTTTGTGTTTTCCTTCTCCTAAAAAGATGAGAACAAACGAATGCGTTTTCATGTAGGTTTGTATGGCTTCAAAGTTACCAAATTGTTCAAATGGTAAGGCTTGTTTGATACTTGTTTTCCAAATGGGTTGTCCAATACATAAGTAGACACCCATGTGATAGACATCCAAGGAACTAATTTCCAAATAATCAGGTGTTGTTTTGAATTCTTTTTGTAGCTTGACTTGTAAAATATTTTTATAATTATCATCACACAAAATGAGTTCTGCCCAATCAATATGTTTTTCATAAACGGTTTCTAAAAAGAGTTTGGATGCTTCAAATCCAAGATCTAAAAAAAGGGCACCTATAAATGCTTCAAACAAACACCCCAACTTTTTTAAATTGGTTCTCATTTTTTTTTCTTCTGTATGATTGGAAAGAATGTACCATTCATGTAGACCCATGTCATAGGCTAATTTACCAATGGCTTCATTTTTTACCAAAGCAATCTTTTTTTCAGTCATGAACCCTTCTTGTTCTCTGTAAAAACGACGATACAAATAATACTTCGTGACACACTCTACGACTCCATCTCCCAAGAACTCTAATCGTTCGTTTGATTTATCTTGTAGTTCAATACAGGTAGGTGGACATGGACATGTTTTTACATCAGGACGTTTACAATACGATCGATGAATGAATGCTTGTTTGTATAGATCAAATTGTATAGGAGAAGAACCTCCATAATTCGTTAGAATAGTTTGAACTTGGCTCAAACTAATCCATTTATTTTTAGAATTATACGGATTAAAACAAGGTTCATTGTTGACAAAAATAATATCGTCTTCTTTGCTCATGATGTATAGAATCGTTTTATTTTTAAGTTGTTATAGTAATGCCACTATTACAATATTTGTTAGATTTTAGTATATTTATGCATGGTAGACTAAATCCGGAAACACCATTGGAAAAAGCAGGAGATTGTGGTGCAAATACTTTATTTTTATTAGGTCTTATTGGTGAAGAAGAAGCCACTTCATTATCTATAAAACAAAATGTATGCTGGGAGAATCAAGAAGGTATCGAATACAAGGCAGACTATTTATTTGAAACCTATCTATTTACAGATCCTACCAAAGAATATGAAATTATGGAATGTACCGTAGATGAATTATTGCGTAAAGTAGAAGAATTAACAGAAGGATATGGTACCTTTCTTTTTATGAAAAATGCAGAAACAAATATAGGCCATTTTACGTGTATTTATAAAAGTATAGATGGAACGATTGAAATCGCGGATTTACAAACGGAAGAAAATATTAAGAATGATTCCTATGAACCGGATAGATTGTACGATTATTTAAATCAGTATGATTTGTTTTATGTACCGACATTTGCCAGAGAAAGACCGGCAGCCAGTGAGGAAAGGAATCCATTTAAAACACCTGTAAAATCATCTCGTGTCAGTGTGGGAACTCCTGTAAGGAGAAGCCCATCGAGCCCCGCCAGTGAAGAAAGTCCACTCAAGGATAGTCATGGAAGTCCTGCAAAACAATTTATGAGACCTACCAGAGAAAGTCCATTGAGTCTAGAAAAAAAACGAACCAGAGTTGGGGGTAAAAGAAAAAGTAAACGAAAAACGCGAAAGTATAAACGTAAAAATTGATTCTTTCTTTTCTTCTTGTAGTATAAGGATGATTATTCCAATTAAATGTTTCACCTGTGGTACAGTGATCGCGGACAAGTATCGCTATTATGTTGAAAAGGTAGAAGAGGCAAAGAAAGCAAAAGGACAAGACAATGAACCGGTTTATTTTACGAAAGATAACAAAACAAAGTCGATTGAAGGTCACATGATGGATGCATTAGGTATTCACAAACCATGCTGCCGCCGCCATTTCTTAACCCATGTAGATATTGAATAAAAACAGATTTAAAGAGAATACTCATTTATCTATTGTAGAGATGTGGGCAGATGAGCTGTTTGATCCGGATTACTATGATCCAGTGGTTAAGGTGCCTACTTCCACACGAAGATCAAAACGGTTCGCGATGGAGATGAAGAAGAAGCCACAATTTTTTCATCAGCCGATCAATACGTATTCTAAGAACATTGTGAATGCGGTGACTGGTCAAGAGTACCCCTTTCGTATTGGAACCAAGGATGAGCGAAGGTTTTATATAGTGATGGAGCAGGATCCATCCAATTATAAGGAGGCACGACGACTCTTTTTTGATTCTCCTCAGCAGTATGAGAATGCAACCGGTATTCATGTCTCTCAAGAGAGTAGACAGCGGTATTATGATAACAAGGCATCCTTTATGTAATCGTGAAAAAGATTTTATGCATTTTTTTAAAACGGCATTGGTGAAAGGGTATCACATCTGCCTTCCAAGCAGAAAGTTCGGGTTCGAGTCCCGGATGCCGTATCCCGATTAGCTCAGTTGGTTAGAGCGTGGGTCTAATAAACCCAAGGTCTACGGTTCGATACCGTAATTGGGAACATCCCTATTGGTCTAACGGTTATGATCCTCGCCTTTCACGCGGGAGACCCGGGTTCGACTCCCGGATAGGGAAAAAACATAAAGAAATAGTATTATTGTACTCATGGAATGTGTAGAATTGAAAATAACTCAAGCTTATCTTGAATGGGTTCGGTGGTTACCAGAAATCCTTCTCTACTATGATGTTAGTTATGATCGTCCCGAAGTACTTCAACACATGCATTCACTCGGTATACAATTTTATTGTGATTCCAAAAAAGAAATCGAAGACGTATTACAGGTTTCTCCATCTATTGTATTTGCACATCCCGTTAAAATTCAGCAACACATAGAGTATGCATGCGAACAAGGCGTGAAAACACTGGTCTTTGACAGTATCAGTGAATTATACAAGATCAAACAGGCGCATCCCACTGCAGAATTATTGTTGCATTTACGTGTACAGTATACAGGTGTATCAAAAAAATTTGGTGCAGAGATGCAAAATGTTCCCACGTTGTTGATGAAAGCAAAGACACTTAATTTAAATGTCATTGGATTTAGTTTTCATGTAGTGGGCGAAGATCCCTATGTCTACTGCGAGGCGTTGCAACTATGTAGTATTGCATGTGATATTGCCATGACACTTGACGTTTCTATTACGACGATTGATATAGGGGGTATTCCATGGTCTACGTTTGAAGCATGTGCACAACAAGTAAGACGAGGTATGCAGATGTTTCACGATAAAATTTTTATAGGTGAAATAGGCCGATATTTGGTAGAATCACTTCAATAGTTACCCTTGGGTACACGTTTACCTGAACTTTTATAGGTAGGTGGGACGCCGGACTGTCCTAACGTACGACCCAAATTGGATTTGATGAGTCCTGGATATTCAATGACTTTACTAAGTTCTTTACATTTACTGGGTTGGCTACTCCAAAATTTACAGTTCAATTCATTTTCAAAAGAGGTTTTTAAAGCACGAATACCAAAAAGTCCACCACGTCTGGTTTGTTTTCGACTGCGTAGGTTACGTCTGGTCATACTATTATATTATATTAAAATATAGAAAGAACGTCATGGCTATGTATATGGACTATTATGCTATTTTAGGACTACCTAAAAATGCATCTCAAGAACTTATTAAAAAACAATATCGTAAATTATCGTTAGAATGTCATCCAGATCGGCCTGGTGGAAATGCCGAAAAATTCAAAGAACTGAATGAAGCCTATGAAGTACTGGGTGATGAAATCAAACGTAAACAGTATGATAGTCCACAAATTGATTTGATGGATTTATTGGGAGGGATGGGCGGCATGGGAGGGATG
>Ga0208502_1000041_pt1 | contig 16510 bp, 20 predicted proteins | sample CryBogCBE18Jul07_FD_184579 | JGI IMG/M metagenome (GOLD analysis project Ga0208502, IMG submission 184579) | Freshwater microbial communities from Crystal Bog, Wisconsin, USA - CBE18Jul07 (SPAdes) | ecosystem: Environmental > Aquatic > Freshwater > Lake | place: Crystal Bog, Wisconsin, USA... | reverse complement strand
GGTGTGGACAAAAGAGAGACCAAGTCTCTTGTTTCTCTACACGTTCCATGAAAAGGTCCGGTACCCATAATCCGTAAAAGAGGTCACGTGCCTTTGAATTTTCATCACCTGTATTTCTCTTTAAATCGAGCCAGGATTCGATATCGGGATGTTCTGGAGACAAGTAGACGGCAATGGATCCATTGCGTTTTCCACCACCCTGATCTACGTAGCGCGCGGTTTCATTAAAGACGCGAAGCATGGGAACCAATCCGTTACTTTTACCGTTGGTTCCGTGAATGGCCGTATTGGATGCACGAATGTTGTGAATGTGAATCCCGATACCACCTGCCCATTTCGAAATCAAGGCACAATCCTTCAAGGTATCAAAAATTCCTTCAATGGAATCCTCTTGCATCGCCACAAGAAAACAAGAACTCAGCTGTTGATGCTTTGTACCTGCATTGAACAAGGTAGGCGTTGCATGCGTATAGTAGAGTTGTGACATCAAATCATAGGCCTCTTGTACCTTGGTCAGATTGGTACCATGAAGCGAAATGGCCACGCGCATCCACATGTGCTGAGGTCTCTCTACAATTGTATCGTTTATCTTGAGAAGGTAGGCACGTTCCAATGTCTTGTATCCAAAATAATCAAACAGATAATCTCGGGAATCATCAATCATGGATTGATACGAAGAAGCAAACGCATAGACACATTCTGCATAGGTATCATGGATACGTCCGGCTTTATGTAATCCACAGACAACTTCATAAAAAGAAGCCGACGTATTCTTGTGTAGGTTAGAAATGACAATACGACCGGCAAGAACACCGAAATCAGGATGATTCGCACATTGAGAGGCACATTCTTGAGCCGTCAATTCATCAATTTTAGAAGTAGAAATGTTATCATGTAATTGATTAATAATATGAATGACTAATCGTGGAATGTCGATGGAAAGACGTGGCTCCATATGGGCCAACTTTCGAATACGCTCTGATATTTTATCAAACAAGATGGGTTGTTTTGTTCCATCACGTTTGATAACCTCCATGATGTATTATGATGTAAAGAGTTTAAGTTCTTTTTATAAACATAACTAACGCCGTCTGGACCGCTTCGATTTCTTGGATTTCTTGGATTTTTTAGATTTCTTGGATCGTTTCGAATTACGCCTTTTGCCACCACTTACCGTACAACCGCCTTCATCTTCACATCTGGTTAGTCCATAGGGATTGCGAGGATCCCTTGTTCGAGCCGCTTCTGCTTCTCTTTCTTGTCTGGCTGCTTCTTGTCTATCCCATTCATCTGCTTTACGAGCTAATTCATTTGGGTCTACATGGGTTAATGTCTCACCATATCCATCACGGACAGAACCATGGTACGTAGCGAGTTGGTCACGGTAAGGATTCGACATACTATAAGTTTATATTTTAACGTCTGGATTTCCTTGATTTCTTGGATTTTTTAGATTTCTTGGACTTTTTAGACTTTTTAGATCCACCAAACCATCTATTGGTTTTACTATCTACGCGTGCTAAACGTGCGGCATAATCTGCATCAACCCGTGCCTGGCGTTCCTGCCGCTGTCTCTCGGCTTCTGCTTCTCTTGCAGCGGCTTGTCTTGCGGCAGCCTGTTGTTCTTCCTGTACGAAGGACTGGGCATAGGCGTCGTTGGAACCATAGGTAGCGGCACTATCGTTGTACTGGGTGTATTCCATACTCTATCTCTATATTTTAACGCCGTGATTTCCTTGATTTCCTAGTCTTCCAAAAAACTATCAACATTTCCAGAACTATCTATTTGCCGCATCTTCACCAGGATCCATTATATTTTTTAAAGGTTCGTTTTCGTCCGCCAACGCGCCATTTAGATGTTCTGGATACAGTTGATGTATTGTATGGTTTCGCTACCTTTTGTTCTTCTATGAATTGATGTAATGCCGCTGCACGTTTATCATAGGGAAGACGTTTTAACATGTAATAACATGCAGCCATACTAATCATCGTCGTATTTCTACAATGTTGTTTGATGAGATTCACGGAATACCGTTTTAATGTAACAGATCCCCACAAGGTATCTTCTTGCCCACGTACTTTGTTACCATAAAAGGGTAAATAGATGGATCTCCAATCGACCAAGTGGTTGCAGGATGGTGTGAGTATCACTTCCGTTCCTCGAGTCGTTGTTACACATGCAGAATAATTTTCACGCGCTATTTTTTTCATGATGGACGTGTCCGCTGTAATGGCGTCACAATTTCCTTGTACACCTTTTTGACTCAATTCACTTGCACACGGTAACACGATACACATTTCATAATTCTGTATGATTTCTTTGATTTCTTCTGCCGTTTCATGAGTTCGTTTCAAATCAGATACAAAAAAGATATCTTTGGTAGCTGGTGTTTTTAGTTCATGATTGCGTAGATACAAACCGGCTCTTCTTGCTTGCCATTTACCGCTTTCTGGTAACTCGGAAGGTTGATCTTCTTTTGTAATTTCTGTATCTAATTTTACACCAAATGTATTGGATACTTTTACACCAATTACTTTGGTTGTTTGATTATGTTCTGCTTGTCCATGCCGTATCAAATAAAAAACATGTTCCTCTGGTGTATGTAATTTCAACGCATTACGAATGTGAATGAGCGTTTCTGCACTTGTGATTCTTCTCGAAGGATAATTCATGTATCCAGCGATTTCTTGGGGGGTTGGTTTATAAAATCTATCTTGTCCATAAATATCCTTTCCTTTATGAATGACACCATGAGTTTGTAATGTGTTGAAATCTTCCTCCTTTATGTAGTAGGGACGATCTACGGATACTTTCGAACGTTCGCGTGAATTTAATTCTCCTGAATAAACCATGGACAATGCTGCATAGGTAGGTCCCAACTCCAGTTTTAGAATCACACAATTTTGAAATCTTGTTTTATTTGTGGTAATGATTCCAAAGTGTGGTTGAATGCCTTCTACTAAACATTGTATTCGTGTATTGTGAGAAACAATGAACGATCGCATATTATATACTTCTTTTTTTTTTACGTGTACCCGCTCGTTGACCAAAAATATAGTCTTCTATCTTCATTTTTTTATGACTAATGTAATAAATCGCCATGGCAATCATGGACGTATTTCTACATTGTTGTTTGAGTTGATTCACGGTTTTTCGTTTCAAAGATACGACTCCCCATGCAGTATCTTCTTGACTACGCACCTTGTCTCCATAAAAGGGTAAATAGATGGACCGCCAATCTACGGGAGAACAAATGCGTGTTTCTATTCCATCACTTGCTCTACAAGAAGAATAATTTTCTCTGGACATTTTTTGAAAGGATATATCCGCTGATACTTCATCGCAATTCCCAATGGTTCCTTTGCTGGTTATTTCATGGGCACACGGCAATACAATCGGCATTTTACCGTACCCAAGGGACCTATTTAGTATTCTTGCCATTTGATGTGTGCGTTTCAAATCAGATACAAACATAACATCGATACGATTACCGGTCAATCGAAGTTCATTTCTTAATGCGTCACCTGCACGTTCACTTTGGTCTACACCACTTTGAAACATTTTTTCTATGTCTGGAAGATGTGATTCATCTGTAAGAGAGGGGTCCAAGTATGCCATGCCTTTGTGTGCCTTTCCATGATTCACTATATAAAAAATATAATTGTCTTTCAATACATACGGGAGTTTAAACATGTTACGTACTTGTGTTAAATCATTTACAGTAATAATAGGTTGAAATAATTTATTTCCACGGGATACTTCCGCTTGACTTTTTACAAAATAGGGTCCTGCTTCATCCATTTCACCGGAATGGACCATGGATAATTTCAAAGTAGCGGGACCTATTTCTAATTTTATAATGGCACCATGTTTCCATTTTCCATCGATACGTAATGGATCCAATAGACATTGGATTCTGGTTGGATGGGTTATCAGTACAGAAACATAGGTATGCATACTATATAGAAGTATTTTTTCGAGTTTTCTTTTTTTGAAATGCATGCAGTGCTTCTTTTGCATTCATAGTAAATAATTTCATGATGAACGAACGATATCTCAATAAAGAAGGGTTACGTTTCATGGCTCCATACAAAATAAATCCAAACGTACCTACATCCAATGTATATTTTGTTTTTTCAAACACGTCTTTCGGTGAATACGTTTGAAACAAGGAAGCAAAATAAGCAATCATGGCATTCGCATAACCATAATCATGGACACCCGTTTCCTGGTGATATTTCAACAAGGCAACCGAAAAGGCCGGATACCATGCAGGACCGTACAACATTTGAAAGTACATGGGAGATAATCCTAAATAACGATGTTTCCTTATAGTTTCATAGTCCAGGGTTCGACTATTTTCCCAATCAATCAATTGATAGTGTTTACATTTCATGATATTGTCTAATTTAATGTCACCATGGGCTAACTTTCTTTTTTGAATCTTTACCAATTCTGTGAGGATAGAAACAACCAAGGCTTGAAACTCGGGTACAGACATTTCTTTTTCAGTCAAGGTTTCTTTACATTTACGCATCACAGTAAAACATCTTCCTTTTGCAACAATACCAATGATTCGTGTAGTATGATAAGGGATCCCTATCCCTTTGAATTGAATCTTTTTATATCCTTCTATTTCTCTGTCCATGTATATTTTTTTGGTGTATCCTTGTAATCTCATGGGAAACGGTGGATCTAAAAATTCCTTTGCTACGTAATTCTTTTGATCTACCGGCAACTCTTTTGCCAAGATGGTTTGTTCTAGGATATCTTTTCCATGTAATACGTAGATGCGAACTGTACCGTGGAGATCCATGTCCTCATAATCCATGACTTTACCTTTTTGTCCAATCCCATGGAGAACACCTCCATGCTGTACCAGAATACACTCCGCGCCAGCAAATCTCTCCTTAAGCCTTGGAATGAATACGTTCATAAAAATGTCCATTTCATCGATGATTTCCGTCTGTATGTCTGCATCCAAATGGTACTCTTCGTCACAATGATCCAAAAAAGTATCTGGGGAAGTATCTCCTAATACGCGTCCTACGTTACGTCGTAGAATGACTTGAAACGATGCAAAATCATGAAACGGAAGTTCAACCCCAATGGCGGGTCCTTGTACTGTTTCAAATTCATGTATAATTTGGTTGAAAAAGTCTTCATATCCTTCTGGAAAATGAACAGTAAATCCATCTATGATGCTACAAATCAATGGCATATACGTATTGGATTGTGTCTCTTCTTCCTCTGGTAGAATCGTCCAGTTCATATTATAATAATTTAAAAAAATGAATTAGAACTATCCCTTGTAAGTATAACTATGTTGACACTCGAAGATATTGTTGAAATGGATAACAAAAAAAATGAACATTTACCTTGGAATAAATTGAACAAGTCGTTGAAATTAAAAAAGATTATGGACTTTGCCAATGTCATGAAAGAACGAGATCACTTGGATGAAGAAAAAACATCCCAATTAAAACAAATGTTACGTGATAAATTAGAACGCAAATGTTTGCAGAGAACCAAAGATGTGGTCTATAACAAAGAAGAAGAACGTATTGAATCCATACCAGCATTGGTATGCATACAACAAAAATATACATTGCGTACAGATGCTGTATCACCGCTTCATTCATTAGCGCCTAAGAATAAAACAGTGAAGCACACATAATGTCGGGTAGTTCACCAAAGGCCGGTCCATAGACCCCTTCCTCATTGATCCATCCACAAAGAGTACCATCCATATCAAAGATGGTTTGTTCTCGAATACAATACAACTTGTGATTATAACTCCATAAACGAATATTATTTTTCTTTTTCCAAAGAACACATGGAATGCCATGGTAAGAGGTTATTTTCATGTTTTCTTTGTTCATGATCCAGGATGGTTGAAACGGAGCTTTGCGAAGATCCTTCGAAGTGATCATTACTCTCTATCCTGGTTCATTCTTTTTAATATCTTTTTTATCTCGTATACCAAGATTCAGTAAAATGTGGAGATAAATATATCTACGTTGCTCCAGAAAATCTTATTCCAGGACGTAGATATAGAATTCACTTGAATACTCAACCCCATGAGAGTGATTCATTAGGAATGTGTTTCAGTCCTAATTCTTTATTTGGAAATCCTGCTTTTCCAGATGAATCATTTCATCCAAGAATATATACTTTTTACGAGACTGGAGAAAATAAGAAAGAGATGCGTTTACAGGGACAACATGCAGAAGCCACTAAAAAAGTATTAGATGGTGAAATTAAACGGAACCATGCCAGGAGTAGGCATACCTGGATTAGGAAAAACCTATACGGGTCGTGGTAAACGATCTATAAAAAAGAAGGCGCGATCGCGCCGTCGATAATGGTTTGCATCAGCATTTCATACGAACGACGTTCCATACTTGCTTGCCCAGTTCTTATCATTTTGTAAACATGTACCGTTGGATTGAATGCCATGTTTATGGTGACTTCAATACGTTGATCAATGATATAATCATAACAATAGGATATGGTGAAATAGGCTTGTCTATATTCCATATGAGTAAATCTTCCATAATAGATTCGATGCCACGGAAAAATAAATTGATAATTTTCTGTGTGAATAATCTTATATTTTTCTCCTTTTGTCAATTTGTGGAATGGAATCAATTGCCATTTCATTACTCTACTATAAAATTGATACTTAAACCTATTTTATCTATACCTAATTGTATGGAAGAAACAGCTCTCGATTTAATGCGTGAATATTGTCAAGATAACCTTGACATTATGCACAAGGATTCCTTTTCTATTGAAATGATTCAAGAAGTACGCGCCGTCTTGGAATCACAATTTGAAACCGTAGACGAGGAGATTCTTATCAAAGCACTGCTGATGCTTCCCTGTGGTAGAACCAGTTATCATTGTCCACCCATGGAAAATGTGGCCGAACGTATCGAAAAGATTCGCGCCAAGCCACAACCTGCTCAACGCACACCGGAATGGTACGAATATCGTCGTACCTTGCTCACAGCAAGTGTGGCCTACAAGGCGTTGGGAACACCCGCAAAGCAACGTGAATTGATTAAACGGAAAGAAGCACCCGTGGTCATCCATGATCACGTTTGTACCGAAGGACCTATGCATTGGGGTGTGAAATATGAACCCGTTTCTCTACAATACTATCAATGGAAATACAATACCATCGTAGAAGAATTTGGTTGCATTACGCATGACGTACATACCTTGTTGGGTGCCTCTCCGGATGGTATTAATGTTTCACCCGGTCCCTTGTATGGACGCATGTTGGAAATCAAAAATCCATTTACGCGAGACATTACAGGAATACCAAAAGAAGAGTATTGGGTACAATGTCAAGTTCAAATGGAAGTGTGTGATTTAGATGCATGCGACTTTTTAGAAACAAAATTTGTAGAATATGAAACGGAAGAAGCCTTTCGTGCCGATGGTACCTTTCAAACGACTGCAGATGGAAAACTCAAAGGTATTTATTTACAATTTTTAACAGATACCGTAGTGTATGAATATGCACCGTTTCAATGTACCGAAGAAGAATACAATGCATGGGAACGAACTACGATGGATGGACGTAGCTGGATCAAAACGGCTTACTGGAAGTTAGAGGATGTATCTTGTGTCTTGATACGTCGACAGCCAGAATGGTTTGCCTTGATGGTAAATAAGTTTACGGCAACGATTTAAACGTTATATCCTTAGAACCTATTATGAACAAGTTTGTTACGTCTCTTTTGAAAATAAAACCAGATTTTAAAAGTACCACGTGCATGAAGTATACGCTCGCCAGAGATCAAGTCTTGACTCTACCGCTACTTCGACCACCTTATCAAGCCGATTTGGATGATTCCAAAGTCAAAGAAATGATACGATCGTATGAAAAAAATCCAGAATTTGGTTATTTCAAAAATACCATTGTGATTGCGGTACGTATGACTGGTCAAAAATGTTTATATTTGGTCGATGGACAACACCGATTGGATATGTGCAAACAACGTGCCATTGACTATCCCTTTCAAGTATTATTTTATTCTATTTTTACAGATGATGAAATGAGAGATTTATTTCGTGAAATCAATTATGATTCCTATAAAAATCTTACGTATGTGTCTCTGGGTGCAGATACGGCAAGATTAGTGGATGATTTCATGGATCATTACAAGGAGAAACCTTTTACCAAGAAAAAGGGAGAGTCCCGTTTGTATACCTTGAAAGGATTTACGGATGCCTTATCTGCGTACATTCAACGATTTACAGATCTTCCGTCTCTCCTTCAAGCCATTGAACAAAAACAAAAAGAGTTTATTCAACAGGTAGATTTTACACATTCTTATGCAGAGGAAAAAGAATGTATTCAATCCCATTGTATTTTGCCATTGAAAGAGTGTAACTTTATTGACTATGTTCTCAACAATGCAGACCCCGACTACAAGGGAAAAGGAAAGACCATTTCTAAAACCATTCCTCTTTCCTTGAAAAAGGCCGTATGGAATCATTGGATGGGTATGAATGTAGGAGAAGCAAAATGTCCCGTATGCAACATCACACTGATTCACCAAATGAGTTTTCATTGTGGTCACATTTTAGCAAAAAGTAACGGTGGTAGTAACACGGTAGATAATTTGAAACCCATTTGTCAAAGTTGTAATTCTTCCATGGGGAATCAAAACATGAATGATTTTATTCGTTTGTGTACCACTGGAATGACAGATAAGGGGGTACAGAACCCATGGTAGTATTGTTTTTATTTGCGGTCAAGTTGGGACCACTATTTGTAATCGATATGATTTTACCAGGTGAAAGAGAATAATTAAAATATCTCAAATCCGACAAATTCCCTGAAAATCCACCATTCGAGGATACATACACATTACCATTGTTTTGTTTAGGTACACTCGATAAAATGTGTCGTTTGGCCAATGCTCCATTGATGTAGACGTCTAATGCATTATTTGTATTACGAATGACTACGTGTACCCATTTATTCATTGGAAAATTGGGTATTTTTATTTCTTCGTTAATCACCTTGAACGTATTCATGATGACCACCAACTCATTTGTATTAGGAGAAATGTAAAGCCCTGGTGCATTGTTGGGCGAATTAATACCCGTATCTGTATCAATGTGCTGTTCTCCTTTGTGGAAAATGTGTTTGTATTGATGATTGGTAGAATCTACATCGGTAATGTTCAACCAGACTGACCATGAAAACTCAATACCACTTTCATTGTCTGACCTCTGTATGGGAACAGAATCGGCGGCAGATGGATCTTGTGAAATGGTCAATGGTGTATTCCCAGGAACAAACCCCTTAATCAAATAAGGACTATCGGTAGAAAAGAGTAACGGAACAAGTTTAATAAATGCTTGAATAAACATAAAACAAGCAACAAAGACTAACAAAATAAACAAGAATCGAACAAGAGGGCTGGATTCATCCATCTCTGGTATGGATACAGTTTCAAACATATACTATAGGTATAAAATTCACGTTTCATGAATACATAAAGGTGAATTCCATTGATCAAATGGGGTAGAAGTAGAGGTGGATTTACCAGAAGCAATCAATATATTCAATGCTTCTAATCTACGTTGAAGTGATTGAGAAGAAGGTACCTTCCTAGATAATTGCTTCCATTTCCATTCAAATTGCAAAGCATCAATCCATGTAGGAAACCCCGATACATAACACACCCGTGTCCATGTGTCTTTACTGGTATATTTTGCGCCTCCTTTGATTTCTCGATTGTGCTGTCTTAATCGACGTTGAACATCTACGGTAGCACCTACATATGTTTTTTTACCAGATTGTAACAAATAAACGTACATATTATACAAGGGATAAACTTAAATACATGAATAAACCAGCAAGGGCCGACCGAACAATGAGAGAAGTGTCCTTATCCTTTACGCCAAGGTCACGAATGACATTAAAGGCAGGAACAGAGGCAAGAAGTAAAAAGAGAATGGCGCTAATCAACCCACTGACTACTTTAAGATCCATAAGATAGATTTATATTTTTTCCTAAAGAATTTCGTTTAAATCGTAAATGTTCTAATTGAATTTGTCCTAAAATAGAATTGATATCTTCTAATTTCATTCGAAAATAATAAGGGATTTTTAAATTTCCTTCTTCTGGTACCTGTAAAAAATGAATGGCAATAATATATTTGGTAGAAGATGTAGGACAGTCCTGATCCGGTTTACATAAATAAACTTTTTTGAAAGAACATGCTAATTTGTACAAATATTGGATAGCTTCCGGTGTAGTCGTATTCGTTATTTTGGAAAGGTAGACTCCATTCGGTTCTTGATGCTTCAATATGTCCAAGGACAAGGATTCTGTATTATCTACAATAAGAGGATACAGACCCTCTGCTTCTTCTCCAGAGATTAACGTTTTTCCTTTTTGGATGGAATACATAGGTATTAAATCGTGCAGCGACATGGAATAATGGTAGTTACATTCCAATGGTTTGATGTATCCATCCAAAGACGCAATGGGTTCTGTTGTATCTTCCAGTACAGAATTGGATAATGTCCTTGGTAATAAAAAATGACTCATAAGGAATAATGCACTTAATTTTTAAGTATGAATAGGATTGCATACATCCATTTTTCTAAATGATAAATTGGACGATAATTATTATTGAAATACTGTAAGAATAGAACACATTCTTTTACCATGGCAGAACGTTGTTCTACGGTTGCTGGGATGGTAGTAAGCAAATAATAGACAAATGCTTCTACCCCTAAATCAAAAATCAAAATCGAATATAAATCTTCGCGAAGTTCCGTCATGGTACACGTATGTAATGTGTTACGAATTTTTTGAAACAATGGTTTATTCGTATCGATTTCCGTATGTTGTAGGGCAGATTTTAAATTGGAAGAAGGAGTAATCCCCAAGGAAGCATGAAGTTCCATAGAGGGTCGTGGAATAGAAAGAATTTTACATTTCGATAAAAGTGTATCTGGTAAAAAAGAAATGGATTCCGTCAAAAAAATGTACTTGACAGACCCTTGCATATAACTGTAAAAAATTTCTAATAATTCATGATTAATCTTGTGTACATTTTTACAAACGATAATTCCATGTTTCTCCGTATATTTATTTTGAATGATTTCTACAATATGATTATAAATATCATCCCACAAAAGCTTCGAATTACATCCTAATAATTCCATATCTACTTCATAATGAATGTCACTAATTTTAATGTAAAAGGGGCTCGATGTATTGATAAGAAGTTTCTTTTCATGTTTCAATTGACTGGGACTATACGATTTAACAAGGTGAAGCATTTGTGTATATTTTCCAACCCCAGAAGGACCATACAGGATAAGAGGTTGAAACTGATCCAGAGGTGGAAAGGTAAGAGCTTGGATATCTGGACGTAGTTCTCCCTTGTAAGAAAGATAATCTACGAATTTATCCATAGTAAATCGTTACAATAACTATTTATATTTGTAAATAATAATATATGACCTATTGTATTGTTGTATCCAGATACAATGAATCGATCGAATGGACATTACCATTTCCAAATGTAATCATTTATAACAAAGGAGACCCGTTACATCTTTCGAATGAGATTCTATTGACGAATGTTGGACGTGAAGGTCATACCTATTATAAATATATTTGTGATCATTATGATAGTTTAACAGAGTATACTATTTTTTTACAAGGAAATCCATTTGATCATTCACCAACTATTCTATCCAGGTTGAATCATTATATACATACAGAATTAACGATTGACTTTGAGTTTATAAGTGAAACCATTTATGATTGTAATTTAAGTGGATGCAACTCTCATCCTGGTTTACCGTTAATAGATATGTATGAAAAAATATTTCAGGAAAGAAAAATGGATATGCCTTTTCAATTTGGTAGAGGTGCTCAATTCATCGTTCACAAAAAAAATATATTGAATCATCCAAAAGAATTTTATGAAAATATTGTTCGATTATTAGACTATGATGTAAATCCAATCGAAGGATATGTCATTGAAAGATTTCATAAATTAATATTTAAATAAATAATCAAATACAGTATCATGCAATGGCTAAAAAATTGGTGGTATACAGATCAATACTACAAAATCACAAAAGAAGGGGATCAAAAAAGTATCCATGATGCATCCCCATTTGAATATATTTTACATATGAAAAAAATAGAAAATGTCATGTACTATCATTTTATAAAACCAGGACAATCCTATCAAATCAAACATCCGTATTCGGTGCTTGGGTTATCGATTACGATAGATCAATGTTATGTATTGCCCGCTTCTTCTTTTTTGATAAAAGGAAATGAATTAGGGGATACTTTTATCGCATGGCTATGTAAACATTATTTATATTGCAATCCAGGTAAAGGAGAATGGACCGTCATCGACAATCAAGTACAGCTACATAAAGGGTCCATCATTCATGTAAACAATGAATTGAAAAATGATATAAAATAAGTTTCTTAGTTGTATACATGCATCCCTTGAGTGAAAAATGGGTACTCTGGGCCCATTTACCCCACGATACCGATTGGTCCATGGACAGTTATATCTCTATCATGACTGTAACGTATGTAGAAGAAATCATTGCACTTATGCATACGTTACCAGATTCATTGTTATCGACTTGTATGTTCTTTTGTATGAAAGAACATATTAAACCTGTATGGGAGGATCCTTTCAATAAACAAGGGGGATGTTTCTCCTACAAGATTACCCAATCCATTGCTGAATGTTGGAGAAATGTCTCGTATACGATGGTTGGAAAAACGTTATCGAAAGACAAAGGGTTTCAAGATACGATCAATGGCATTTCCATCTCTCCTAAAAAAAACTTTTGCATCTTGAAAGTATGGATGTCTTCTTGTTCCTATCAAGATGCTTCCAAAATTACCTTGTTAAAACCAAATGGATGTATTTTTAAAAAGCACTAATAGTATGTATAGGAAAACAAGACGTAGTGGACTACCTGCTTTTTTAAAAAGTAAAATTAAAAAAGCAAGACAAACCGCAATCAAACATGGATTAGAACCTACGTTACTATCTACCAGTGAACATACCAATACACCCGTTGCACCCAAAGGCGGTAAACGTACAAGGCGATCAAGTATCTGGAAGTGGTGCAAGGCAAAGCTTAATATCTCCTAACGATGCCACCGAGTACTTTACCACCAGGGGTAAATCATTTTCTAAAAACATTTCGATTTGGCTACATAAATTGGTACATTTAATAAAGTAGCCTAAGTTCTTCAAACTGAAATTCCCTTGAATGATTTTCTTGTGATCTTGTTTAATAAATTCCATGCTACCATCTGATTCTGCGCGGCGTACCTCCGCTACGGCAAATGCTCCCTTGCATCGAAAGATTAGTTCATTACCAACCGATTTAATTTCAATCTTCTCAGAGATACACAACAAATCGCGTACAATCTTTTGGAAATCAGAGGAAGGTAAATTAATCACGGATGAAAAGGAAACACTCGGTACTTCCAACTCTTCTGTATCGGGTTCAATGAGCTTCAACTTTTGGGTTTTACACTGCTTGATATCTCCATTTTCAAATCGAAGACACAAATGGGTAACAATCCCATCGTTGTAATCAGACTGTTCAATGTACATGGTCAAGGTATCATCATTGTCAATGGAATTAATCAGCTTGAACAAATGAAACATGTTGACACCAATGATGATCTTTTCTTTCTTGCATTCATAAAATTCAAAATTTTCAGCTCTTAAAAAGAGATGTACTAAAATCGTATGCGATTTATCCATGTTGATGATTCGCATACCATCTGGTTGAAAGGTAATGTTCGATTCCATTAAAATATCTTTCAAGGCAGTCATTAATGTACGAAACGGGGATATTTGTACAGTTTTCAAAGTCAGTACATTCATTAGTATGTACATCGTTGAAATCTTTAAAATCTTTCCATTATACTATTTTTATTTCAGGAAAGGGTATAATTATTCTTAATCCACTTTGTCTATACTTTTCTATTTTTTTTATAATTTCATCTTTAAAATTCCATGATAAAATAATAATATAATCTACACGGTGCGTGTCTAAATAATCAATCGAATAAATTGGAATATGTAGTCCGGGTGACAATAAATTGTATTTGTAAATATTATCATCCAAAATACACTGGATAAGTTGGTTAGAAATATTGTATTGATGTAAAAAGGTGGTGGATTTAGCAGAAGCACCATATCCAACTATTTTTTTACCATAAGAAACTAAACTATTCAACAAATAGTAAATATCTTTACCACATAATAAAATTTTATTTTTCCAAAATAATAAAGAATCAAAATCATGCAGTACCTTTTCCTTTTCAATGCACTGATAGACACTATCTTCAATCGTTCGATCCTTTTTAGAAAAAAAGAATTGTATAGATCCACCTTGAATATTATTTTCATTTGTTTTGTACAAACATAAATGATTCGATACTGCAAATCGTTGCATTGCACTACAAGTATGATAATCTATATGTTCATGATAAATTGTATCAAATAAATTGTTGTGAAATACTTCATAAAAATATCCAACTTCTATAATGAATGTGCCATCTTCTTCTAAAAGAGAATAGGCTGTTTTGAATACATCTTGAATCATTTCAATATGAGCACAACAATGAAACCCATAAATTAGTTTGTATTTATCTTTTAGTTGTAAATTTGACCCGAAAAAATCACATAGAATAGGGAGATTATGTCTTTTGTTTATATTTTGTGCTGGATCTACCCCTATTATATTTACATATCCATTGTCTAATAAATGCTTTACACATACACCATCATTCGCCCCTATTTCTAAAATAAAATCTTCTTTTTTTAAATCTTTTACAAAAGAAAGTACATTTTTTTTCAAATGGTTTACCATAGTGGGTGATGTAGAAGATACATACACATAATTCGAATATAAATAACCAGGATCTACCATTTGTATTAATTGAAAATGTTTACAATGATTGCATATACAAATATCCAATGGTATTTTATCTTGTACACTATTTTCTGTTACAAAATGATTTGCTGGAGGAGTTGGATTTAATTTAAAAAAGATTGTTAAATCACACCTATTGCATAAACGACATATTTCTCTATCTTTCCATTTTTGTTCTTTTTTTATTATTTCTTTTGTATTTGTGTAAAACAATATATATTCTTTTAATGCTTTTTTCCAATCTCTCAATTGATTAAATGAATGAACACTTGTAAGTATTTCACTTGAACTACGTAAAGGACCAGCATTTGGAATGTTATCAGAAGATACAGATAAAATAGAATGATCTATATTCAAAATAGACGCAATTTCTGTAGCAATATCATATCCACATGCATTTCCACTATTGACCACGTGATGTATTCCATATTTTTCGTGTTGAATTAAATATTCCATTTGTTGAATTAAATCTACTACATAAGTAGGGGATCCAAAAAAATTATTTGATGCTTTTATTTCTTGATGTGTTTTTAATTTTTCAATCACGTGTTCTACAAATTTATAATGTGTTTTTTGATTCCCACCAAATAACCAACCCGTTCGGATGAGTATTGTTTTTTTATGCAATAATGCTATTTCTTCTCCTGATTTTTTTGTATAACCATAGACACAATTTGGAGATGTTTTAAAATGTTCATCAAATTCTAAATATTGTTTAGATGAAAATACCGCACCAGTTGATACGAATACAAAAGGTATATTGTATTCCATCGCAATTTGAAGCATATTTATTGTACCATTGATATTGATATCAATTGATTTTGAAATATCTTTTTCGGAATCTCTTAAATTCAATGAAGCTAAATGAATAATACAAGATGGTTTGAAACGAATATAATTACGAATAGAATCTATACTTGTAATATTCATTTCCGTAGAGGTTGGTTTTATTCCAAAAGGTATCATTGTACCAACCATACCACTACCACCTGTTATAAGTGCATCTTTCATACTCATTACAGGTTATAAATTTTTTTCAATAATAACTTATAGATATACAAATCAATACTTTCTCTGTCACCATTCAATGTTTTTACACGATAATGATCTTTATGCTGTCTGCGTGCAATATCAATTCTTTCTTCTATCGGTTCTTGTATGGAAGTAACATCTTCAAAAAAACAAATACGATTAGGTAACATGGGTACTCCTAATACACCGTGAAAAAATTTACCCATTGCAGCATCTTCTACCATTTGAAAATCTATCAAATGAATATTATGAATCATCCTATCTATCATTTCTGGAGTAACAATAGTATCTGTACCACTTAAATAAAACCCGTTACTATTGTATCCAGGTAAGGGACCGTCACCTGAATAACATTGTTTTGTAGGTAGATCATTTAAATGTAAATGAAGTTTTTCAAAGTCCCAAAATGTACTTATATTTGTTCGAATAAAAAAATCATAGGTTACTGTTGAATGAATTCTTTTCATAGCTTCTACGGTTCTATGAATGAATAC
>Ga0208502_1000039_pt1 | contig 17233 bp, 2 predicted proteins | sample CryBogCBE18Jul07_FD_184579 | JGI IMG/M metagenome (GOLD analysis project Ga0208502, IMG submission 184579) | Freshwater microbial communities from Crystal Bog, Wisconsin, USA - CBE18Jul07 (SPAdes) | ecosystem: Environmental > Aquatic > Freshwater > Lake | place: Crystal Bog, Wisconsin, USA... | reverse complement strand
ATTCTAATAAAAATATGTTAGTCACATACTATATATCAATTATACACGTCCTACTACTATTTCTATAGTGCCTGTGTCGCCGTCAAAGTTTTCCAATGCTTTACCAATGATTGTACCAGCACGTGCCATGTTATTTGCCACAGCATAGCCATTTGGTCCGCTTACCATTAAATCACCTTTGCGTACAGTACCACTTACTTTAGTTGGTACACGTCCTTGTAATGCAATTTCAGCAGTGTATTCACCTTTACAGCCTGCGTTCATTACATACGCTGGGTTAGTTGATACTACACCTGCTACACGAGTGCTGTCAGATTCATTGGCAATAGTTACTTCCGCGTCTCCACCAAATAACAATACTGTGCCTGGTTCATACTTATCGTCAGCAGTATAAATTTCTGCCAAGTCAGCGTATGTAGCGTTCCATCTGCTACCCGCACTTAATGTCCAGTTACCAGTAATTGTACCTGCTGTTGTGTTTGCACCAGTTGTTAATGTTGTACCGTATAATGTAGCAGCCGAACCACCTACTGTACCACTGGTTGTAAAGTTACCTGCACTTACGTTAGCAGTTACACTCAATGAACTTAGTGTACCTACACTTGTAATGTTTGGTTGAGCAGCACTTGATACAGTAGCAGCATAACCGTTAATGTTACCTGAAATTGTACCAGTTACTGTTAATCCACTTAATGTACCAACACTTGTAATGTTTGGTTGTGCCGCGCTTGATACTGTAGCCGCATAACTTGTTGTTGGTACACTTAATGTGCCAGTAACGTTAGCACCAGGAATACTTGTTAAACCAGCACCTGAACCATAATGTGCGCCACCTGCGTTAGCAATGATATTACTACCAGAGATATTACCTGTTACTGCAAGTGATGTTAATGTACCAACACTTGTAATGTTACCTTGTGCGGCGCCGTATACAGTACCTGCAACTAATGCATTACCTACTTGACCACTTACGTTAGCACCGGCTACTGAGTTTGCAGTAGTCGCATAAGCAACTGCACCTGTTACGTTAGCACCAACTAAGTTGGTTAAGCCTGCACCGTTACCTGAGAATATACCCGTGTTAGCGGTAAATGCTGATGCTGTTACTGTACCACTTACACCTAAACTTGTTAGTGTACCAACTGAAGTAATAACAGGTTGTGCCGCTGTTGTCACTGTACCTGCTGTAGTTGCTGTAGCAACTGACAAGTTAGCAACTGTAGTTGTTGATGTAACTACTATAGGAGCAGTACCTGTTGCAACAGTTGAAATTAATTGACCAGATACGTTAGCATTACCTGCTGTAATATTGCCTGTTACTGATAATGATGTTAATGTACCAACTGATGTAATGTTAGGTTGCGCATTTGTATAAACAGTACCTGCAACTAATGCATTACCTACTTGTCCGCTTACGTTAGCACCTGCCACTGAGTTAGCAGTAGTTGCAAATGCCACTGCACCTGTTACGTTAGCACCTGCCACTGCATTTGCTGTTGTTGCATATGTAGCGAGACCAACAGCACCTGATACGTTAGCGCCAGCTACTGAGTTAGCAGTTGTTGCGTATGCCACAGCGCCAGTTACGTTAGCACCAGCTACTGAGTTAGCAGTAGTCGCATAAGCAACTGCACCTGTTACGTTAGCGCCGGCTACTGAGTTAGCAGTACCTGCATATTGTGCATTCAAGTTAGCAACTGTAGTTGTTGATGTAACTACTATAGGAGCAGTACCGGTTGCTACGCTTGATACTAATTGACCTGCGGTCGTTACGTTACCACCAGTCACGTTACCTGTAGCAACGATTAGACCTGCAGTTCCCAAATTACCAACGTTAGCATTACCGGTTGCAGTAAATATACCGTTACCAAAAGTAGTATTAGCAGTTGCATTACCAACAATTAATGAAGTCAATGTACCAACACTTGTAATGTTAGGTTGTGCATTTGTATATACAGTACCAGCAACTAATGCATTACCTACTTGACCACTTACGTTAGCACCTGCTACTGAGTTAGCAGTAGTTGCATAAGCAACAGCACCACTTACGTTAGCACCTGCCACACTATTTGCAGTTGTTGCGTATGCCACAGCGCCAGTTACGTTAGCACCTGCAACTGAGTTAGCAGTAGTTGCATAAGCAACAGCACCTGTTACGTTAGCACCTGTAATACTACTTAATGCGCTACCATTGCCAATGTGATTACCTATGATGTTAGCACCATTAATATTACCAGTTACGTTTGCGTAACCTGTAACGTTTGCACCTGTTGAAGTAACAACTAATACGTTAGCAGTACCAGTAGCACTTAAGTTGATGTTACCGTTAGCAACTACGTTAACGTTACTGTTACCATCTGCAAGTGTGCTGATACCAGCAATGCTTGATGCGGTCAACGTACCGTTAACTGTTAAGTTGCCAATGTTAGCATTGCCTGTGTTAGCATACAAGTTACCTGCTGTTACTGAGCCAGTTACAGCCAATGAAGTTAATGTACCAACACTTGTAATATTAGGTTGTGCATTTGTATATACTGTACCAGCAATTAATGCGTTACCTACTTGTCCAGTTACGTTGCCACCTGCGATAGCACTTAAACCACTACCATTACCAGTGAACACACCTGTATTAGCAGTAATATTAACTGCTGTAACAGTACCGTTTACACCTAGAGTTGTTAATGTACCAACACTAGTAATGTTTGGTTGACTTGCTGCTGCTGTTGTCAATACTGTTGTAGCAAAGTTTGCTGTTACTAAGTTACCTAAGTTAGCATTACCTGATGTGATATTACCAGTTGTGGTAATTGTATTGCTTCCTGCAGCAATAGTACCAATAATATTACCGCCTGTGATGTTACCTGTACCTGTAATTACACCACTACCAAATCCTAAGTTACCAACATTAGCGTTACCTGTAACTGTCATTGCTGATAAGTTTGCGTTTGTTGCGCCAATATTGCCAACATTAGCATTGCCAGTAGCATTTAATGTGCCACTTACATTTACACCTGTACCAGTTACTACTAAGATATTTGCGTTACCAGCAACTGAAGTATTGACATTACCATTAGTTGTTGGGATAGTAATTGTTGAAGTACCATTAATTACTTCGCCTGCATATGTTGAATAGTTTGCGTTAGCAATTGTACCAACAATGTTAGCAGCAACTAATGAACTTAAACCATTACCATTACCAGTAAATACGCCTGTATTTGCTGTGAAGTTTGGAGCAGTTACAGTGCCGTTAACATTTAAACTACTTAATGTGCCAACACTTGTAATATTAGGTTGACTACCTGTTACTAATGTACCAATTAATAAGTTAGCACCAATGTTGCCGCTGTTAGCATAGACATTGCCTGCTAAGATATTACCAGTAACATTAGCAACTGTTAAGTTGCCAAGACTTGTAATGTTTGGCTGTGCTGCTGTTGTTAATGTACCTGTTAAGTAGTTAGCAACTGCTAAGTTACCCAAGTTAGCATTGGCTGCTGTTAAGTTGCCTGTTAATACAGCGATGTTTGCGCCAACATTACCAAAGTTGGCATTACCTGTAGCATTTATTGTACCAGTAATGTTTGCGCCAGTACCTTTTACTGCTAATGTTAAATTACCTGCTGAGTATACATCAACTTCACCACCTGCAGTTGGAATGCTTACATTACTTGTACCATTTGCTACATTGCCAGCATATGCTGAGTAGTTTGCGTTTGCTACAATACCAGTAACATTAGCACCAGTGATACTTGATAAGTTTGCGCCACTGCCTTGGAAGTAGTTAGCAATTACTAAGTTACCTAAGTTAGCATTATCTGCTGAAATATTACCAGTACCGCTGTTTGTAATTGCTAAGCCAATAGCAGTAGCATTACCAATATTTGGTGTTGTTAGTGATGGACTTACTTGACGTATAAATGTGCCACTACCTGAACCTGTGTATTCAGTAGCAGTCAAGTGATAGTACTGTAATGAACTACCACCTTGTAATCCTGCTAAGTTATCGTGTAATGTTACTAATGGAGTTTGAACAGTTGAACTTGTTGAAGTACCATTCAATGTAACACTAACGTTCTTAGTACCGCCACCAACCGCTGTAGTAGCCGCAATCACTGTAGCAAGACCAACAGTGGTGTTTGCTAGTGCTGTTGCACCTTGTGTTGTATTGAAATCATATGCAGCCAATGTAGTTGTCAATGTTGCTGAACCAACAAAGAACGTTTCGTCTAACACTTTAATTGTAACTGCGCTTTCATTTACATATGTGCTTAGTGTTGTAACTGTTGCCGATGTGCTGTTTGCTATAGCAGTGATCTGCATCAAAGCATTTGGTGTCTGTAAGTAACTTGCTAAACTTACATTTGAACTTGCAGTCGATGTTGCAAATGGTGTACTACCTGTTGCTTTAGCAGTTCTGCTTGTACCTGTACCAGTAATAGTTATTGTACCACTGTAAGGGGTAACAATGTACTGTGACACTGCCATACTAGGTGCGCCACCACCAGTTGAGTTAGCATTAGCCCAAATACTATATGACCATGTACCTGCATCCAATTGAGTTCTGCTTAATGAACCTGTTTCAAACACACCAAATACTTCTGATGTATTCTGAGGGATACTACCAGACACATAACTTACTGCGGTTGTGTTTGGTGTACCGTTTAATGTTTGAATATTAGCATAGTTGTTTGTAGTTGGGCCCGCAAGAATTTGTGGGCTTGTGAACCAGAAGTTAACTGATGCACCTGCACTTACTGTTGAACTTTGATTTTGGTTAACCCAATTTACACCGTTATATCCAAGAACCTGACTTAATGATGGGTTTGTGATAACAACGTCTGATAAACTTGAACTAAGTAACAAGCCTGTGATGCCTTGACCATTACCAGTAATATAGTTTGCTTGTACTAAGTTGCCACCGTTGATATTACCTGCTGTGATATTAGCAGTAATATTAGCATAACTTGCGTTGATGATATTTGCGCCGTTGATGTTTGAACTTGTACCGCTTAAGTTAATATCGCCATTACCGTTTAATGTAATACCACCTGCAAAGAAGTTACCTGTAATATTAGCATTGCCTGTTGCGTTTAAGTTGCCAGTGATGTTAGCGTTACCAGCAGTTAATAATTGTGTGACAACAACATTACCTGCTCCAACATTACCAACATTAGCATTACCTGTAATGTTTGCTGTACCTGTGATGTTTGCGCCAGTTGGTGTAACAACGAATGATAAGTTACCACCTGCATAGTGATTGATGTTGCCACCAGATGATGGAATAACTACATTACTTGTACCATTTGCTACAGTAGCACTATTGCTTACTTGACCTGTTACATTAGCACCAGTTAATGCTGTTAAGCCACTACCGTTACCTGTAAAGATACCTGTACTTGCGTTTGCTACAATGTTACCATATACATACAAGTTACTTGTGTTTGTGGCATTACCTAATTGTAGATAAGCATTACCTTCTTGTACTTGTGTTGAGAACCATGGGTGATTGTCCCACTCTTGTGAGCCACCTGTATAACTTAATACTGTAGCACCACCTGCTTGAATTGTCCAAGATTGACTACCTGTGTAAGTTTGAATTGTAACTACACCATTACTGTTGTTATTAAATGTATAGCCTTGACCAATCTGCATGGTTGTATTATTTGGCAACACAACAGTATATGGAGCAACACCGTATACAAGAACATAGCCAGGACTATTTACAGTTAATGATGAACTACCACCACTTGTTGCTGTGATGCTTAATGTTGCTGGAATAAATGTTTGACCGTTAACTGCGCCAGTAAAGTTAGCATTATTAGCATTAACATTACCTAATTGTGCTGTAGTTCCTGACACATACAAGTTACCACTGATATTTGCTTGACCATTGCTTAATGTTAATTGAGGTGTGGTATTACCCACAACATACATATTGATGTTGCCGTTGCCTGTAATATTAATATTACTGTTGCCATTGGCTAATGTACCAACAAAGTTAGCACTTGTGGTATTACCTGTGACTGCTAAACTTGTTAATGTACCAACACTTGTAATGTTTGGTTGAGCATTTACTGTGACATTGCCCGCATAGTTAGCAAAGTTTGCTGTGACCGCACTTGTTACATTGCCAACTACATTTCCGCCAACAATATGACTTAAACCATTTGCGTTGCCAGCAAATACATAACCAGATGTTGCTGTAATATTACCATATGCTACTAAATCAACTTCTGTTGTGCCGTTGCCAAGTTGTAATAAGTTTCCACTTGATATTGTTGTTGATGATAAGAACGAGTGAACATCCCAGTTGTTTGTCCCTGCAACACTGTCATATATAAATTGAGAAATAGCACCTGACATTACTGTGAATAATGTTGTACCACTATTAGTCTTTACAGTTACATTACCTGTACTATTATTATTAATAGTATATGTTTGACCTAACTGAATTGTTGATTCTAATGGTAAGTTAATTGTGTAATCATAAGTGCCTAATACTGTTGTATATGGCGCACTTGTTGCTGTTAATGATGTGCTGCCGCCGCTTGTTGTTGTAATAGTTACTGTCTGTGATACAAAGTTTAAGCCATAAACAAGACCGCTAAAGTTAGCATTAGCCGCTGAGATATTACCTGTGATGTTTGCTGTTCCGCCAATGTTGGCGTTACCGTTGATATTTGTGCCACCGTTATAAATTGTCAATTGACTTGTTGTGTTACCTGCTACATAGTGATTAATATTAGCATTACCTGTAATACTAATATTACTATTACCGTTTTGTAACAAACCACTGTTGATTGTTGTGATGTTACCAGTTGTAGCAATCAATGTTGCTGTGCCCAAGTTACCAACGTTAGCATTACCTGATACATTTGCTGTACCAGTAATATTTGCACCAGTGCTTGTTATTGTCATTACGTTAGCAGTACCAGTAACACTCATATTGATGTTACCGTTGTTTATAACAGTAATATTACTATTGCCGTCTGCTAATGTGTTAACTGCTAAGTTTGCCGCAGTCAATGTACCATTAACAGTTAAGTTACCGATGTTGGCGTTACCTGTATTTGCGTAGATATTACCCGCTGTGATATTACCTGTTGTAGTAATAGCATTTGAGCCGGCAGCGATTGTACCAATGATATTGCCACCTGTAATATTACCTGTTGTAGTGATTGTGTTACTTCCGGCTGCGATAATACCGATGATGTTACCACCTGTAATATTACCTGTACCAGTAATTACACCACTATCAAATCCCAAATTACCTACGTTAGCATTACCAGTTGTAGTAATTGTATTGCTACCTGCGGCTATTGTACCAATGATGTTACCACCTGTGATATTACCTGTACCTGTGATTACACCGCTACCAAATCCCAAGTTACCAACGTTAGCATTGCCTGTAGCACTGATTGTGCCATTACCAAATACGGTGTTTGCAGTAGAATTACCAACTGTTAAGTTAGCCAATGTACCTACTGACGTAATATTAGGCTGAGCATTTGTATAAACAGTGCCTGCTATTAATGCATTACCAACTTGACCAGTTACATTACCACCTGTAATAGAACTTAATGCGCTACCATTACCATAATGATTGCCTGTGATGTTACCACCGGTAATGTTACCTGTACCAGTGATTACACCTGATCCAAAGCCTAAATTGCCTACATTAGCATTGCCAGTAGTTGTAATTGTATTACTTCCGGCTGCGATTGTACCAATTAAATTGCCACCAGTGATGTTACCTGTTGTAGTGATTGTGTTGCTACCTGCCGCAATTGTACCGATGATGTTGCCACCAGTGATGTTACCTGTTGTAGTAATTGCATTGCTACCTGCCGCAATTGTACCGATAATATTTCCACCAGTGATGTTACCCGTTGTTGTAATTGCATTTGAGCCGGCTGCAATAGTACCGATGATGTTACCGCCGGTGATGTTACCTGTAGTTGTGATTGCATTGCTGCCGGCGGCTATTGTACCAATAATATTACCACCGGTAATGTTACCTGTACCAGTGATTACACCTGAACCAAAGCCCAAGTTACCAACATTAGCGTTGCCTGTAGTTGTGATTGTATTGCTTCCGGCTGCGATTGTACCAATTACATTACCTGCTGTAACGTTACCTGTACCTGTGATAACACCTGATCCAAAGCCTAAATTACCTACGTTAGCATTACCTGTGATGTTTGCTTTTGTTAAGTTAGCAATATTTGCGCTAAGATTACCTGCTGTAGACAAGTTGCCACCGGACACATTGCCTGTTGCATTGATTAAGCCGCCTGCGTTTAGATTTCCGCCAACGCCTACACCGCCTGCAACTTTCAATGCACCTGTTGTGCTACTTGTTGAAACTGTAGTAGGTTCGATACGGAATTGTTGACTTGCATTACTAAAACGCATGACTTCGCCGTTAGCAAGAGGGCTAGTAGCAAAGATGATATCGTTTGTTGTGCCAGTTCCCATTGTAGCGATAACTAGATTACCACCTAGACCAGGAACACCTGATACGAATAGATAACCATCATTTGGTGCAGTAATTGTAAAGTTTGCGTCATTGTATGTAGAACCAGTAAAGCCCATGTCTACCCAACCAGCAGTAGCATTACCATTATCACCGTAACCTACCCAGTCTACACTCGCATTTGCATTTTGATTGACCAATGAAGCTGCCGCATATTGATCAGCGTTTGCACTACCGATTAACACTGAGTTGGGGAAACTTGCTTCTTGTGAAGTATTAGAACCAATAAACAATGCATTACCAACAAGCATGTTGTTATTTGCAATAACATTAGTATTAGATGTGATGTTACCGTTAGCAACAATAGTATTTGTAATATTTGCATTGTTACCAGCAATATTACCTGTTACTGTTACGTTTTGTGCAAAATTACCATAATTAGCAGTTAACAAGTTACCTAAGTTTGCATTGGCAGAAGTTAAGTTACCTGCGATAGAAACTGCATTTGTTGTTTTATTAAATGTGAATCCACCAGTTGAGTTAGCATTTCCGTTATCATTGAATACAACGTCTGTGTTGCTACCAGGAATCACAATGTTACCACTGATGTTACCAACAATGCTATTAGCATAAACATTACCTGCAACGTGTAAGTTGCCACCAATACCAGCACCACCTGCAACAGTTAGTGCACCAGTTGTATTGCTTGTTGAAACAGTAGCAGGTTTGATTTGGAATGTTTGTAATGTGTTATTAAAACGCATTACTTCATTGCCGGTGTCATAACCGTTACCAAACACAATGTCGTTATTTGAGCCAGTTCCAGCAGTTGCGATAACTAAGTTACCACCAAAGCCAGGAACGCCTGATACTACAAAGTAACCGTCACCAGGTTGTGTTAGACCTGTGTTAGGTACATCATATGTAGAACCTGTCATGCCCATATCAGCATAACCCGCTTCAGCATTACCATTGTCAACATATGCTACCCAGTCAGCACTAGCGTTTGGATTTTGATTAACTAAACTTGCTTCCGCATAGTTTCCTGCGTTTGCTGTAGCAAGAAGAATTGAGTTAGGAAAATTACTTTCTTGGTTAGCGGCATTGGCACCAATGAAAGCAGCATTACCTGCATATATATTGAGGTTAGCTTTAACGTTTCCAGATTGAACATTAGCACTAGTATTGAATCCTTGTCCAGCATTTACAGAACCACTATTTGCATAGATGTTTCCGGTAGAAACAGTTAAATTTCCTGAAGTAATATTTGCGTTAGCAGCTTGTAAACTTTTGTATGCTGTAAGATTATTTGATGAAGCATTATTTGTAACTGTTATATTACCGGTAGTTATATTACCACCGTTTACATCTAACGCATTATTAGCAGCGTCATATGTAAAATTAATATTGGCTCCTAAATCACCATTATTATTGTATTGTATTTGAGAATTGCTTCCTGCTGCTTTTAAGAAATCAACTGGCTGACCATTAGCATAGTAATAATTATTTGTAAAAATACCATCAACTGTGGCATTTCCTGTTACATCTAAATATCCTGTAACACTGATACCTGTATTACCATCTGTTGAATTGACAACAAAAATGTTTGGCGTCATTGATGAGTTTAATGTCAATGCTACATTAGAGTTATCATAGATATCCCAAAATGTTGGATTTTCTATAGAACCAATGCCACCATTTTGAATATATAAAGCAAAATTATTTAACCCACTGTTTTGTGCGTTTGCTAATACACCAATGTTATAACCAGCACTATGAGAATCTGTAGCATAAGCACGAATACCAACTGCCGCGCCTGTGTCTGTTGCGTTAGTAACGTGGCCTTCACCTTGAACACCTGTGCCTTTAGTGCCACCTGATGTTTGACCATAACCTAATACACCTATACCTGTGATATTAGCATTTGCGGCATTAGCCTTAGCTTCAGCTACTAAACCTATATTATCTGGATAGCTTTGAATTATATTAAAATTAGAAAATACTGCTGTAGCGTTTACATATTCACTGCCATTGGCGTATGTTCCTACATAACTATAGTTTGCTTTTGAAACATTAACAGTGCTTGTTGCGCCTAAATTTGCTGTACCACTTGAAGGGAAAGTTGTGTTACCTGTTGTGTCAAGAATCCAATTATAGTCAACACCAGAATTGGCATTAATATAAATATTACCGTTTAATGTTGGAATAGTTACATTACTATATCCATGTTGAATTTCTGTTACATTTGATGGAGTACCACTCCAACTTAAGTTACCAGTACCGTCAGTAACAAGAACATATCCGTTACTTCCACCTAGTATGTGTACATTAGCTACACTACCTAATTCGACATTAGAGCTATCTGTGAAGTCAACATTGCCACCTGATAATGTAATATTATTAGAAAGGAATGTGCCGTTTACTGTAGCATTATTTGTTACTGAAACAAAGTTTACTGAAACAGCATTCCCTAAATTCGCATTACCTGTACTTAAATTTCCTAAAATGTTGGCACTGCCAGTGATATTTGCATTACCATTTAAGTAAACATAATTATTTGCTTTGTTAAATGTAAAATTTGCTGATGCACCAAATGTTCCGCTATCATTAAATTGAACTTCAGTATTAATACCGCCCGGGTTGCCATTACCTCCGCCGCCACCTGGTGCCCAAGTTAAATTACCTGTGCCATCTGTTTGTAAGTAATAGTTAGCAGAACCGCCAGTAATAACTACATTGCCTACATTACCTAAATTGGATGTGCTGTTGACTGTTAATGTATTAGCAGTGACGTTGCCATTAGCATCAATTACATTGATTATGCTATTGGCACCAACGCTAAATCCATCAACAGAATTAAGCGGTTTAAGTGCCATTAGATAGTCCTAAATTGTGTTGTCCAAACTGTGCTGTTAGTACTTGCTGGGCTTACTTGTAACGCAATATTACTACCAACAATATTAACTGCTAATGATCCAGTAACTGCTCCCAAGAATGTTGTTCCATATATGACGTAATCCGCAGATACACCATTTGTTACAGCCATAACTGTTGAAGCACTGTATTTAGTACCTAATGCGTCTACACCTTTAACAAAGAATTCAACACCAGTGATACCTGATACTGGGAATTGAACAATTGTTTGGTTAGCAGTAATTGCGGTTGTAGTTACTGTTGCCCACTGTATAGATGTGTTACCTAATACAATTTTAGTACTAATATTTGCGTTGTTAGCATTTACATAGCCTGTATTAGCATTAATGTTAGAAGTAACTGTTATATTACCATCATTTGTAACTGATACATTGCTTGAACTATTACCAACAAATAAGTTGCCAGTTAAGTTAGCATTGCCTTTAGTAATTGTTACATTACTTGAAGTATTACCAACAAACAATGTACTTGTAACATTAGCATTTCCATTAATGTTAGCATCATAGTTAGCAGTAATGTAGTTACCAAGAATATTTCCTGTAACATTAGCATTGCCTGTGATATGTGTTTCATTTAAGAAACTGTTACCAGCAGTTAAGTTGCCAGTAATATTAGCGTTGCCACCAATTAATGCGTCAAGTGTGATGTTAGCAACATTAGCAAAAATGTAATTTACGCCTGTAATGTTACCGCCACTACCTGTACCAACTCGTACATTGCCTGTAATGTTTGCGTTGCCGCCAACAATCAAATCTGTACCAATGTTAGCCCAGTAGTTAGATGTGAATGTGTTTGCGTTCGCATAAGTGTTTACAGACAACACATTGGTAAGTATTACGTTTTGTGCGCTTAAATTGTTACCATCTACATTACCATTGCCACTAGTGTTCCATTCTAAACTTTGGAATGTGGCATCGCCAATGTTTGGTGTAACAAGATTTGCGCCTGTTTTAACAGCGATGTTACCGCCGATAATAGCAGTTGTATCGTTATCAACATTAGCACTAATTACTGTGCCAGTTACAGAAATACCATTTGCGCCTGTGTAACTACCTGATTGACTGAATTGTGTAAATGAAATGTTTGATATACCAATATCAATTTCACCGGCAGTTTGTAATACCCAACTTGATCCTGCCCACATTACACCTTGTGAGATAAAGAAGTACGAGCCAGCACATAATGAGTTAGCACTTTTTGGGACAAATGTATCGCCGTCAGCGCTTCTTGTAAGTACCCAGTTTGTTGAAACGCTACCGTTGTTGGTTACATCATAGATACCATTGTATGCTTGATTTGTTTGACCATTAACAAGCACACGTTGACCGTTAGCCACCGCAATACTATCAATTGTAAGTGCTGCTTGTGTGCCATTATTTGTCAATGTTGCGCCAACACCCGATTGTGCTAGTGCTGGTTGACTTAAGCCTGTTCCTGCTGTTAAGTTAGCAACAATTGGTCCGAAGTATGTTTCTTTCAATGTTATTTGGTTTGGAGCAGGAACTGTATCTACCCAATAAACGTCTGGGGCGGCATTCAATCCATTAAACGCATTTGTAAATGAGATATCACTATTTGCGCTTAATCCGTGGTTTGTACTGAATTGAACAGTATTGTTGCCAATAATGGCTGTAACAGTCAATGTTGAACCACCGTTGGCATATGTAGCATTTAAGTTGCTACCTGAATATGCGTTAGCAGCAGTGTGAATAAACAAACCTGTTGCTGTACTGTCAACATATTGTTTTGTAGCAGCATCTTGTGGATTTACTGGATCAGCGAGACGTGTGATGTATGTACTGTGTACGTCAACATTACCAGCACCACCTGGTACTAAGTTAATATTGTATGTACCGTTAGCAACACCATCACTTTGTAATAATAAGTATGTGCCTGTACTTGTTAATGTGTTACCAATAAATTTAGCATTAGTTACAACATTACCAACAACATTGGCATTGCCATCTATGTAAACATTACCTGATGATTCATTAAATGTAAATGCCGCATTGCCAACTAAGTATGAACTACCGTTAGCATAGATAATTTGTGTACTTGTTGCTGAAGTTAATTTTGTGTTGTATGCTGTTAATAATGTTGTAACATTAGCATTACTTACTAATAAGTTAGCGGTAATGTTTGCGCTATTAGCAGTAACATTACCATTAGCAGTAACATTACCATTAGCATTTACATTACCGTTAGCATTTAAATCATAAGTTAAGTTTGCGTAGTCAGCAAATAAGTAGTTAACACCACTGATGTTACCACCAGTGCCGCCACCTGTTTGAATGTTGCCAACAACTTCAAGATTACCTTGAACATTGGCATCATTAGCAAAGTTTGCGTAGTTGGCTGTGACTAAGTTGCCTAAGTTTGCTGTACCACCAATTGGGAAATATGTATTACCTGTAGCATCAAACAGCCATTCGTAAGTACCATTTGTATAAATGTAAACATTATCGTTAGCATTTGGAATTGTTACATTGCTATTACCGTTAACAATTTCAGTAGCACTAATTGAATACCAATTTAAGTTGCCTGTACCGTCTGTTTGTAATACTTGACCGCTATTACCACCATAGATATGTACGTTAGCATTTGAACCTAATTTAACATTAGCACCGTTGGTATTAAAGTCGATAGTTGCGCCACTACCAACACTAAATGTTCCGTTAGCACCAAATACATATTCAGCATTTTGCGCATTACCGTAAAGTATAATATCAGCATTATCATTTAAGATAATTTGACTATAGTTTGCGCCACCAGTTTGAATACTGATGTTGTTGCCTGCTGGACTTGTTACTACAGCATAACCACTAACAGCATTAGGTAAAGTTAAATTACCAGTTGACTCAAATATCCAGTTATATGCACCGTCTTGACTGTACAACTTAACATTACTATTAGTGCCATTGTCATTTAATTGGATACCTGAATAGACACCAGAATTGGTATAGATGTTAATTGCTGTGTTTGGTTGGCCAGTTATGCCAGAACCATTTGGCAATGTTAATTGACCGTTTTGATCAAATGTCCAGTTTTGTAATTCACCGTTTGTAGCGATTGTTACATTGCCGCCATCTATCAAATAAATTTCAGAGTAATTTGCGCCTCCGGTATAGATGTCAATATTAGACCCTGAATTTGATGTTATTTGTGAATAACCGCCGGTAGGAGTTGCTAATGTTAATAAACCGTTTGTATTAAATACCCATTGTTGATCACTGCCACTATTAGCATTAATGTAAACGTTACCGTCTTGTGTTGGAATAGTTACGTTACTATTGCCATTAAAGATTTCACTTTGTGTACCTGTACTAACCCAACTTAAGTTACCAGTGCCGTCTGTTTGTAGAATCTGACCACTGTTACCGCCATAGATATGTACATTAGCATTTGAACCTAATTGTACGTTTGCGTTGTTTGTATTAAAGTCAACGGTACCGCCGTTGCTTGTGAAACTGTTTGCGAATATAACATTAGCACCGCTGATATTACCACCGCTGCCTGATGTTGAAAAATTGTTTGCTGACACATTGCCAGTTACATTGGCATTGCCTGTGATTGTTACATCATTGGCAAAGTTACCATAATTAGCAGTTACTAAGTTACCAAGATTTGCTGTACCAACTGCTGGAAATGTTGTGTTACCTGTATTGGCAAGAATCCATTCATACTCACTACCTGCATAATCGGTATATAGGTAGATGTTGTTTGTATCAATGTCAATATAACTATTGCCAGAAGCGTCCGTTAGATTTAGACTACCGGTTACTGGTTTAATAGAACTACTTGCCGGTACAATTAAGTTACCAGTACTATCAAAAATCCAACTATGTGTTGCGCCCTGTGTGTTGACATAGATATTGCCATTGTCAACCATGTAAATTTCACTATATTGTGAACCACTACCACCTGTATAGATATCAATATTAGAACCTGCAAGTGATGCTATTTGAGCATTCCCTGCGTTGTTTGCTAATGTTAATATGCCTGTTGTGTCAAATATCCATTGTTGATCTGTTCCACTATTAGCATTAATATAAATGTTGCCGTCTTGTGTTGGAATAGTTACATTACTATTACCGTTATGAATTTCAGTTACGGATGGTGCCGAAGACCAGTTTAAGTTACCTGAGCCGTCAGTGCTAAGTACTGCGCCATTGCTACCGCCACCAATGTAGATGTTCCCTACATTGCCTAAGTTAGCAAAACTGTTTACTGTAATATTATTTGTAAAGATATCGCTGTTTGCGAGTATCACATTAGCAGGTATCTCTCCTACTGAAAAACCACCAACTGAATTTAACGCTTTTAATGCCATGTTATGTATTCCTATACTATATTTATCATAACTTGTTACGGTTCGTATTGTGTAATTTGTATTTTATAAACAGCAGGATTTGCTGCTGTAGGTATTACACTTAATTGAACTTGTGCGGGACTAATTATGTTTCCTGGTTGATAACTTACACTAAAATTACCAACTGGTCCACCTACAAATAATGAACTGTATTCATTGTAGTTCATACTTGCGTTATATAATACCGCACTTAATTTTGTTATTTGACGATTGCCTGCTGTGTTATCAGTAGCAATAATTGTAAAATCTACGCCAGCAATTTGACTTGCTGGGATTCCCAATAATAATGTATTACTTGTTGTACTTGATGTGGCAAAGTAAACATTGCTTACACTAAATTGATATGTGCCTGACCCTATTGTTAAACTATTAGCAATTAAGTTACCTGCTATGTTTAATGTATTAGTTGAGTTATTGAAAGTAAGATATGGGCTTGCTCCAAACACTCCATTATTATTAAACTGTACTTGTGTGTTGCTACCGCCTGGGGTTCCATTACCGCCACCACCGCCACCTGCAGCCCAACTTAAATTACCTGTACCGTCAGTTTGTAAATAATATCCTGCTATACCACCTGTAATGTGTACGTTTGCTACAGTTCCTAACCATACGTTTGGGCTGATTCCTGCGTTCAAACTACCACTTACAGTTAAACTACCTGCGACATTTACTGTTTCTGTACCTGTAGTAATGTTATTTGTAATTAAGTTCGGTACGCTTAATGTTAATGTGCCTTTGTTGAAGGTAAATGCTGCGTTAGCGCCAAATGCCCCAGCATCATTAAATTGAACATCTGTGTTAACACCGCCTGGGCTACCATTACCACCACCGCCACCCATTGCCCATTCTAGATTTCCAGCGCCATCTGTTTGTAAATAATAACCAGCACTGCCACCACTTATGTGTAGGTTACTAATACTACCTAATGTGACATTTGCCGCAGTAGAAAAATTAATATTGGCACTAGATGATAATGTATTACCTATAGATATATTGCTTACAGATATATTAGGTACTGCTAATGTGTTTGTTAGATTATTAAATGTAAAGCCTGGCTGTCCCCCAAATACGCCTGCATTGTTAAATTGAACTTCTGTATTAGTACCTGCGGGTGCGCCATTGCCGCCATTGCCACCAGCAGCACTCCATGTAAGATTTCCAGTTCCATCTGTTTGTAAGAAATATCCGTTAACACCACCTAATATGGTTACCCCTGACACATTCCCCAAATTTGCGCTATTTGTGATAACAACACTTGATGTTTGTAATATACTATTGGTATAATCATATATTAAGTTAGCACTACCTCCCAATACACCATTTTGATTAAATTGTATATTGGTATTACTACCCCCAGGATTACTACTAAAAGGCAATCCATTTGCGTAATAATAATGATTTGCGTAAAATCTATTTGCGCTTACATTGCCACTAAGTGCTAAAACATTTGTAAC
>Ga0208502_1000035_pt1 | contig 18075 bp, 23 predicted proteins | sample CryBogCBE18Jul07_FD_184579 | JGI IMG/M metagenome (GOLD analysis project Ga0208502, IMG submission 184579) | Freshwater microbial communities from Crystal Bog, Wisconsin, USA - CBE18Jul07 (SPAdes) | ecosystem: Environmental > Aquatic > Freshwater > Lake | place: Crystal Bog, Wisconsin, USA... | reverse complement strand
CTACGATACCGTACTTTATAAATTAGACCCTACCATGCCCTCCACTGATTCTAAAGCCTACAAAATAAATCCTTCGTACCGCCATTTATACGATAAATTATTCATTCTTCAATCGCAACACATGGAAGGAGGTGAGCTTCAAGAACTCAAAGAAAAAGAAGTAGAGTTCCCCATCTTCATTAAACCTCGATACGGTCACAAAACGTCTTCCAGTAAAGACTGCTACAAAATCAAGAAAAAGGAAGATCTGGAACCCCACTACCACAAAAAAAACATGATGTGGTCTGAATTCATCGATGCAACAGAAGGCATGACTGATTTTGTCTTGGTCAACGGTGAAATCGTCTACCAGTTAACTTACCTCTACTCCGATACACAATACGGGTTTGCCGATGTATGGAAATACATTTCCAGTGAATCACAACCACCACCTGAAATTGTCTCCTGGGTACATAAACATTTACAGGGATACACTGGACCTCTCAATATACAATATCGTGATACCAAAATCATTGAAATTGGGTTGCGATTTGCACGACGCGGCATGTACATTGAAAGTACCCAGCACAAAGAACTCATTGAATCCATCAATCACGTATGGAAGCACAAGTCATGGAACTATCGTCAAGATATCGTCATTGAACCATTCTATTCGTTCAAGTGTTGGTCCCCCATCCCTGTAGTATGTATGCTACCTTATCATTTAATACAAGTTATTTTACACCATTATGGTGCGATGGATTATTCAACCTACTATTATGAACCTGTGGGGACGAGGTCTACTATCTTTTACCAATTTCTCCATCGTGATTTTGATCAGGGAATGAAACTGAAACGTACAATAGAAATACTTCTTTCTATTGTCAATATGAGTTTTCTTTTTATTACCATGGTATTGATACTATGTACCATTCTCAAGATCAAATGCACATTGCTTTGGTATGCATGGATAGTATTATGTGCATCAAGTATGGATAACTCACTACAGATCATCATGAAGCAAATCACCCACCAAAAACAATTTATGTAACTAAATGCGTAAACGTTGAAGTAACACATTTGTAAGGATAGACAATTTCAAAGTCAACGGTTATTTTAGAGAAAGCAGAGAAAATGAACTACAGTAGATAGTTTTTCTTTCATTGAAAAACTATCGAATGAGGAATGATTGTATGGAGGAAAATGTCTACGGTTTCAATAACATGGCAAAAAAATCTGGCGTCGTCTTATCTTTCAGGTAATGTATCATTTTTTTATCCCGATGTAAATACGTCTTGTAAAACTGTAAATTGTTAATAGACTGTGCTACTTTACTTGCATCTTTATGATGCAGTATCACCTTTTTACAACAAAAATATCCCGTTTCTAAATCTTTCGCATAATACGCAGAAATCGAATTCAAATATTCTAATTCATACTCATAACAAAAATTACGAATGAATAATTTATTTCCTACATCATGCTTGTAATCTCGCCAACGATGAAACATGGCATTCACCAAGACATGATTGTCCTGCTTTTTCAATTCTTCCATTAACATGACAATTCCTTCAATTCTTTCTACATCATATTGGCACGACTTTGCCCAATACGTTTGCATTTGAATCAATTCACCCTTGCGTCGAAATAATTCACCCAATTGAAGACAAGAATAATATCGTTCTTGATCCCATCCATTGTCACTTTCACATTTTTTATACCATTCAATCGCTTCCTCTACCATCCCTGCATCCATGTAACTCTGCCCGCAATAAAACGAATATCTCGATTTCAAATCCGCTCGTGGCTCTATCTCATAGGCATGCTTCAATACAATCGCATCATTGAGGTACTTGTTGGGATCTTTACTACGACTTCCTGTACGCCCCGACTCTACATGATACGGACCTTTCAATGAAACCGTAGATCGGGGTTCACTGGAATCCAAATATTCATGCAAGACTCCCGTAAAAAACCAACGCTTACGATTCGTAATCAACAAGGGACGTTCATACGAAAATTCTTTACCAAAAGTAAACATGTACCGATCTTCCTTCAAAATGGGAAATGATAACGTTCCTTCTATTTTATCATCTGCATCAAAAATAAATAAATAATCTGTTTTTTGATACGCACATTCTAATGCCTTGGTACGATTGTACGCAAAGTCTTTCCATTCATGTTCTACCAACTCACCTTTTATCTTTCTTTTCTCAAAAAAAGATCGAATGATGGACTTGGTTTCATCCGTAGAGCCCGTATCGGATATAACCCAATACGTAATGGCAATGTACTGCAAGATATTTTCCAAGGTTTTCTCTATAATATGAGCCTCATTTTTGACGATCATATTTAAACAAATAGACATATCCTTGTAAAGAAGAATCGTTTTAAATTAAAATTTGTAAAGAAACGATGGATAAGAGTACTCTTCATGGTTGATTCCAGAATGATGTATTTCATGATGTTTACCTATATGATTCATACAAAGCCAATCCATCGCATCTTTTTTATGAATCATCGGCAAATACGAAAGTGTTTTCAAATAAGAACTTTTTGACCACCAACAATTTCCTTGATAATGCGTCTTTTCAAAGTTACACCCTACAGTATCATGCACATTCAATTGACGAATACATTCTTCTGCTTTTTGAAGTAAGAAATAAAGCGTCATATCCAGCCAATCCCTCGTCTTCATTGTATTGGTATACAAATACAAGACTTCTACCTCATTATATTCTGCAATGGTTCGAATCAAATTCAATGATTCTAATTGATAAGAATATGGGTTTGAATATTGTATGGATACTTTGGGATGATTAATATTCATAGGTGTGGTCGTTTGTATGTAAATGTGATCAAATAAATAATGTCTCTCCAATACCTTTTCATAGAGAATATCAAACGTTTCTTTATTGTCTGTATGAATAAAACAAATACGTCGATAATCCATAACTATTTTTCTTTCTAACTTTTTAATGTCCGTATACAGTGTAGGGAAAAAGTACAAACGATTTAAAATGTCGCGTTTTGCTGCTTGAATATAAGGTAACCGTTGTGTATACCAATCTTCCTCGATTGCTTTTTTTACAATCCCATATGACGTTTCTATATTTTTATCTAATTGAACAAAAGCGCGTTCATCAATGTAATCCTTCAAATTTGAACATCCATAATAAAAACAAAGGGTTTCTGATAAAATAGGTTCCCATATTTTTTCACTTGCATAATTTTCTTCGAATGAATTTTCAATCATAAAATAATATTTATAAGGTAACATGCCCTTACTTTTTTCTGTTTCACTCAATCCACCCTTGTACTGCCGAAAATGATGTGTATTCTCTTTTCCATAAATATCAATCTCCATTCCATTTTTTTCAAAAAAATGAATCATATTGATTCTTAAAATGTGTCCTTCATCCCAAAATTTGGGACTACAAATCGTAGACAATGTCTTTGTTTTTTCAATCTTCATTGTTTTCCAATCCTCATACGTTTGTTCCAATAACCATTGAATGGTATTCAAATGGGATGTCTTACGTCCACGTATATGGCGACACTTTGGTTCTATCCATTCCCCCCACGTTTTTACACCCCAATGTTTCGTTTCATCCTTGACCCATGGTTCCATTTGATACACAAAGGTCCTCTCTGGATCATAGGTTTCATTGGTCGAATTAATGACTACATAGTAATCTACCTTGTCTTCCCATGTCATTTGAATATTCTTCCATGTATAGTTGTACTCTGCCATTTTTGACCACTGTTTACATAATTCTTCTGAAGAACACCAATTACACAACATTTTGACACGGATTAATTTTTGTAATTCATGATATTCTTTTTTCACATAAATGCCATCCTTGGGTGTAAAATACATGGAAGATCTCAACGTATGAATATTCACGGCACCTTTCATGTAGCCAAGACTATTAAACCCCACTACATTTTCATCTTTTAATTTTTCAAACATGTTTTGTTCATTCCGTCCTACATCATCATTGATATGATCTACCCCTTCTATAAAAACAAAATCTTCTGGAGTTAAACAAAATGTATCATAATTCCCTTGAATGTCTGAATCAATCAAATAATGTTCATTCCATTCACTAAATACTAAATGGGGCTTACATTCCAAACAATGCATCGGTGATACTTTCATGACATAATCAATGCCATGTTTGATTCCATTCGTCGCAATGTGATCCAACATTTTTTGTGCCCCTTTTTTTGTAATATAATATCCAAACGTACCCCCTACATAAATGTCTTTTTGTAAAGGTTGTATCGAAAATCCTTCCTTTTCATCATAACTGGAATTTCTATCTTTGGAATACATATGGTACCCTAAAAAACAAATGTCATCTGCTTTTATTTTTTCTATTTTTTCTTTCAAATTTTTTGTTACCGTAATATCATCCTCCAATATAACATAGTACTCTACGGAATCTTCCACCAATTGCTTCCATAATTGATAATGACTCAATGCACACCCAATGACCCCTTTACGATTACCAAAATCATTTCCCATGAACAATTTAGATAATTCAGGAGTTGCTTCCATAGCATTTCCATCGACTGCCTTGAAAAAATCATACGTGAGTCCTTTAAGTACCTCTTGCATTTTTGCTTTTCGATCCTTTCGTCTTTCTAAATTGACTACCTTGATACAAGAATCATGAAATTGATTACACTGATTCAACGCATACGCATTCGGTTTACTTTTATCCCTTGTCAATTTACCAATGTGTTGACATGTAATGGCATTGAAAAAAGCCGTTTTATGACCCGCATTCATCCATCGATACGCATAATCCATTTCAAAAAAAGTATTGGATGAATCAAAATTCCCTAACTGTAGGAGGACATCCACTTTGGTCATACCTGGTCGAAAACTATAGTGTGGCCAGTAATGACAATTTTGAAATGGAAACGTTCCCGTTTTATATTCATGTAAACAAAACTCATCCGTGACGGGTATATGTCCAATAATCCTATAATCATGGATCGTTTCTGCATAATTACGATTGTACACGATTTGATCTGCCCCCGTTACTTGTAATCCACGTATCGCATCCTTTACATAGGAACGTTCTACATGAAACACAAAATCATCTTCAATATGAATCCAATACGTTGGTTTTATTTCTTCTATTTTATTCCAAATGATATTCATACTTTTTCGGTGTCCCTTTTCTCCAGCATTCTTCATGTAGTAGTCGATCCATGCATAACTCCTCATCTTTTGACGATCCTCTTCACTGGAATTATCATCTACACAAAACCATGCATCCACCTGATCTAAATCGGTCCATGTATGTAGGATGGAGTGTAGTGTTTGTTCAAATAAATCAAAGCGTTTACAAGTGGTCATGGTAAGTAGAACGTCGATTTTGTCACGTTTTGGTAAATGATAGTCTTTTCGAGACCATTTCGTGTCTTGAAAGGCTAAATCCCATAATTCATGGGCATTTTTATCTAAATGCTTGTGTAAAAAAGATAACATAATTCTATCTATGGAAAAGTCTTTAAATGTGGCGAATGATAAAATCAAATAATAATTGTGTAATAAATATTTTTAAAATCGTATCTTTTTTTTCCATCGGCACATATCGATGAAAGACATATTCATAGTCTGCCACAATGGTACAGTACGTATTGGTTTCATCCATGGTATATTGGAGAGCAACCGGTTTACAATTCATTTCTTTTCCATACAGAGGAAGCGTCGGCAAAAAGGGTGAATCTACTTCATAATTCACCTTTTTCGACCACATGACTTTGGCTCGCGCATCATCTTGTACAAATAAAACACCCTGATACGTTCGTTTGATTTGAAATATCTTATAATCCGTCATGGGTGAAATTGACACTCGATTGTATTGAATATTCATCATGGTCGCATAAGGAATGTGTGGATTCGTACTGTACACGAGGGACCATACCCCGCAATATTTTAATGGAAACATGGTTTTACAAGAATTCATAGATCATTTCAATTTTAAAAACCGAAAGATTCTTTTACGATTGAAAAAAAGAACAAGAAATAAAAAGAGATACAAATAAAAGTTGCTCGTACTTACAAAAGGTGAATCGATAAAGATAATATTTTTATTGATATCATCGATTAATCCTGGTGTATAATTTGCTCTTCCCCCTGGCTCGTATGTAATATACGTATTGTATTTTTGCCATGGTGGTAAATCAACCATAGAAATAATATATTTCAAATCATAATAATGTAGCCAATAGACAATGAAATTGACAATCGTAATTAACCATGGTATTTTTGCAATATGATACAGCATCGTTGATTTTTTAGAAGATGTATCCACGGTTATGTATTTATGACCATGTTCTTCATATAATTCTCTTGTTGGAAAGACATCAAATACTTGTAATAATCTACGATTTCCATTCGAATAGTTCACTCCCCGATGTACAAGTCTTGCATTGAACACTAAAATATCACCCGGGTTTAACTCTACTATCATTGCTTTGTTTAATTCTTCGATAGGAGATGCATTGGGTTTCAAATGAGAATTTGGAATTAATTCCATGGTTGCTTTGTCTAAATAACACAACGCCGTATACAAGGGGATTTCTGTTTCACTTGTATAATTATAGACATCACTATGAAAAACGGATGCATCTGTTGAATTATTATTGTTACTAAATCGACATTTCATGTAGACTGGATCTTCAAACGGCAATTTTGGTAAAAACATGGTATCGATAAAATGCTTTACTTTATCATAATCTACTTTATCTCCCATGGCTGAAAGAATAAAGTCTTGTTCTTGTTTTGAAATGGCTGGCAACACCATGTATCCGTTCTCCATTCTATTTCATTAGACTAAAAAATTGAAACACTCTCCTTGGATTTTGAAAACCATGTCTCTTCAAGATGTTCATCCCAATGAAATGGTTGTGAATCATCGTTATTTTGTGAAAGAAGGCAATTGTTTCTACTTTGGAACCTATCTTGGTGTGCAAGGAGATCACATTAAAATGTTCGCAGGATATTTACATGAAACCAACTACGGGAATATGTATTTTCATGCAAATCGATATTTTAGTCACAGTTTTTACAAATATGTACCCTGGCTTCGTTATGAATGGGAACAATATTGGTTGAATCAAATTTTACAAGACATTATTGGTGATGAAACCTTTACGTATTCCATCATGCCGACTGCATAAAGTTGGCTTAAAGAGTAGATAGGACTCGTCCACACTTGTATGCAGACGATCCCCGCGTTCAGTCCTACAAAATAAAATAGTCAGTGCGCTCTTTTTTTGTGTCAGTCACATTTTTAAAAGTTGGGAATAACAAAATCAAAGCAACTTCCGTGTAAATGGTTTAGAAAAGGAAAAACTTTTTTGAAAAATTTTGCATTTTGGAAACACTTTTTTGTGAGCATAATTGTTCGAATAAAAATAAAAATGGGATGAAGAATGGTAATCCGTTTGAAAAAAAGTTTAATCAAAAAAAAGAGCAAAAAGGAGCAAAATAGGCTTGGTCCATTTTCAGGACTTTTATAAACAAAAAAAAATTTTGCAATTCCACTTTTTTCATGAAAAAAACGTGTATTTTCACAAAAAAATAAAAACTTTCAAAGAATATGTACTTTATTCCTATTTTATATCCTGATCTAAAAAAGGGTCCGTATTTTATTGTACATAATAATTATTTAGTGCATGATATATACAAATACTATTTTGCAGAAATAGTACCGTTGTATCAATCAAAGTATACTACATTGGATAATGTGTATGAAGGAAATACAATGGTTCGAATTATGAATCAAATACAATTAGAAACGTCTTTTCTTAGTTTTTTCAAAATAGTACCAGAAATTATACCAAAATTACGACAACGCATGCTTCATCAAATTCTTCGTAAACTGATTGGCGATGAAACCTTTACCTATTATATTTTTGTGACGGATCCTCAAGTAGGACAGTCGTAGATAATGGTTAACCTTTGAAAAGTCAGTGCGCTCTTTTTTTGAGTCAGTCACATTTTTAAAAGTTGGATGATAACAAAAGAGACGATATAAGATATCGATTCTATTTTTCTTTGAAATATTTTTTGAAAAAAAATGCATTTTGGAAACACTTTTTTGTGAGCATAATTTTCAAGTTTGAATTAATTTTGGGACGAAGAATGATAAGTCCTTTCAAAAAAAGTTTCACAAAAAAAAAGAGCAAAAAAGAGCAAAATAGGCTTGGTCCATTTTCAGGACTTTTATAAACAAAAAAAAATTTTGCAATTCCATTTTTTTTTGTAAAAAAACGTGTTTTTCACAAAAATGAGGGGTTTCAAGATCCTTCGTGTTTTGGAACAAGAACCATAAGCATCGATTCATCAATGTCTTGAACATTGGTCTTCCGGGTGTACATGTCTGTTTCTTGTTCACTTAAATACCATGTAGGATGATCTTTTTCCCACGTTTGCAGTGATTTGTGTGTGGTTTGATGAATGTGTTCGTTCAGTACATGAATGGCATTTTGAATACTGGGTGCATCATGATTCCATTGATTTTGTTGTTTGATGTACAACATTTGAGTAGGCAATACATGAACGGGGCGTTTGTAACCTAATTGTTGTAATTGTTGTTGAATGGTATCTACAATGGTTTGATTTTCAGTAATGTCCAGTTGTTTAATAAAATCACCCCAATTCATGGCTTCTTTACACGTTTCATTTAAAAAAATAGAAATATGAATAGAAGGTGACATTTTTTGTAATTCTTTGACTTGATCTTGTACTTGGTCTTGCTTTTGAAGTAGAGTTTGTATCATTTCATGTTGTGACTCTAACAAAGGAAGTAAACATTGATTGGAATGTTTCCATAAACCAGCACGCGATCCATACTTTTTACCACAACGACACGGTTTTTTTTCTTTATGTTTTTTGGTTAACAAATGTCTTTCATAATTTCCTTTTTTGGTGGTACTAAATTGACAGGTAGAACAAGTATAGGTTTCCATGGTAGGTGTAGGCGTGTTACATCTAAATGGTTTCACGTATACGTACATACTATAAGCGATTTTTTAACGTGGGAAGTGTATGAATCTTTGTTTTTAATTGGTAGAGACATTCCTCTACTTTATAACGTTGAATGGCAAGATTCAAAATATCACTCCCGTATGTATCTTCTAAGGATTGTAGAAATTGATTCATGTCTTGGGTTTCCTTTTCTTTGTTACGTCTGTGGTAACAATAAAGGATAAGACGCCGTTGTTCTTCCGTGCAATCATGTAGATCCATCACTTCCTTGGGATAGTGAAACAGTTTGACTTGATGTTCTGCTTGTTCCAGGGGAATACATAAAAAATGATGTAATAGGCTTGGTATGGATACGTTTAATCGTTCCATCTCATCCAATAGGCGGTTCCCGTACTCTATCTTGGATCGATAGTCTTGTATCAAGGCAATTTTTTGTTCTGGTGTAAATGCATCGGGAAGAGTACAAAGAGTTTCCAGGGTATCTCCTGTAAAATGATGCCAGTCTTCACCGTAATAGGCCTTGCGTTCTTCATAACTCGAGGAAAAGGGACTGTCATAGTAAGAGACGTGATGTAGAGCATAGTCCAACTCTTCTTCACGATGAATCGGGAGAGATACCGTTTTCCATTCGAATACAATACAATCGGTTACAGACAACATGGTGTATCTTAGTGAACTTGTCTTTGAATGTTTATAAGTCTTGCATTTCCAATCGTTTATGCTCCGCCCAAAATGCATCGATTAAGCCAGATCGAAGAATGGGAAGAAGACGAAGCGCATCAGGTTGACCACGGACAAGCATGCGACTTGCTTCTTGATAATCTATCTCCGCCTTTTCGAAGTAGACGCGATTGTTTTCCTCGAGGTAAAGCTGGTGGTAGACCAGGCCGATTCGAAAGATGGTTTTTGCACACAAATCGGTAGATAATTCTTCATTATGGATCAGTGCCAAACGATAATAGAACAAGGCAGAATGCAAATCCTTTCTTTGATGAATGAACCACCCATAGTGGAGACATGCACGTTTGGAACCAAGATCAATCGCCTCAAGGAACAACTCTTCTGCACGATCGTCTTTCAGTTTGACACATGTTTCGGCAAAGTAGCAGTATGTTTCTGGACGCGGATCGAGATCGATCGCTTGTTCATAATAGTTGGCGGATTGTTGATAATATTTATTTGCTTCCTCATAATCCCCCGCTACATATTCAAGGTTACCGAGACGACCGAATATGTGGCCTAATTGTGCACAAACTTTATCACATGGTTCAAGTTCCAAATAGGCGTCCTTTGCTATTATAAATTTATGAAATGCCTCTGCATCGTCTTGAGTCATCATGGCGTCAAAGCAAAGCGTAGAAGCGTGATTCATTTTCAAAAAAGTATCCAGATAGGGTTCAATTTTAAAATTGAATCAGGACAGTACAGTATTCATTCAAGAATGACATCTACGTGGAACAAGGATCGTACGGAGATTCTTCTCACCAAAGAGGATGGATCGACCGTTCTCTTGAAAAAGGGTGATTTTATCGCATATGAAGGACACGAATTAGGTGTACGTATTGAATCACTGGTAGGACGAGAAGAAGGACCCATTGGAATCACCTATTTACCGTGGAGAGGTGACCGATGGGCAACACCACAGTTTGGACTACGGGGTGACCCACGATTTCTCATTTGTAGGCCAACTGGACTTCCCCACTTTGGAATACACCCGAATTGGGATACAGTGACCAAAATAAAAGATCCAGAGTCTGTATGAAAGTTTTGATTTACGGTGCAAAAGGATGGATTGGATCGATGTTTGTAAAGATCATGGAAGAAAAACAAGTGGAATACGCAGTTGGTACCAGTCGTACCGATAACAAAGAAACATTGACGGTGGAAATAGAAACGGTACAGCCAACCCATATTATTTCTTTTATTGGTAGAACGCATGGTACGATTGGTACAAGAAAAATATCTACCATTGATTATTTAGAAGAACCAGGCAAATTAGTAGAAAATATAAGGGATAATTTATTCTCCCCTTTTTTACTTGCAGAACTGTGTAGACAAAAAGATATACATTATACGTATTTAGGTACAGGGTGTATTTTTAAATATGAGGGTGATCAACTCTTTACAGAAGAGTCCAAACCAAATTTTTTTGGATCCTCTTATTCGATTGTCAAGGGATTTACAGATCAAATGATGCACATGTACCCCGTGTTGAATTTACGTATTCGTATGCCAATCATAGAGAAACATCATGAACGTAATTTTATTACTAAAATTGTAAAGTACGAAAAGATTTGTTCCGTGGCAAACTCTATGACCGTTCTCCCTGAACTATTACCGTTCGTCCTTTCCATGATGGAACAAAAGATTACCGGTACAATGAACCTTACGAATCCAGGAGTCATTACGCACAATGAGATTCTCGAAATGTACAAGGAGTTAGTAGATCCCTCATTTACATGGAAAAATTTTACACAAGAAGAACAAAGGGATATTTTAGCAAGCGATCGTTCAAACAATCATTTGGATACAACAAGATTAGAAAGTTTATTTCCAGTAAAACCCATCAAAGAAGCCGTTCGTGATTGTTTAACGCTTCTTTCTGGTACCAAATAAATTCCATTTTTTTGTTTTTCTTTTCTTTTGAATTTCAGTAAGAAGTTGATCCATCGTTACTTCTTTGCCTCCATGAATGAGGACGGGTCCTTTTTTCAAGTGATCCCATTGTTGAAACGCGCCATTCCATGTATGAAAATTAGAAGAAATCACATATCCTCTTTTTTCAAATTCAGTAACATCTTGGGTACATAGTAAAGGGTATCCAAATTGTTCCGAAGTAATATCAATATAATATTTCTCTTTGGAATCATAGGCCCATATATGATTGGTCTTTTTGTCCGTAGTGACTTCTCCCGCAATGATTTCAATGTTCGGCACGAGTTGAGTGAATAAGCAGGTAGCTAAATCACACATGGCTTCTAATGAAGATTCATAAGGTAGCAATACTTCACGAATTCTATCTACAATTGGTTTATATTTATACATATAATTTAGAAATAAAATAAAGGTTTAAAACATGGCAGCGATGACACCATTAGAACAAGTGATGTTAAAACCTGTGGAAATGATGGCAGATAAAATTCCTATTCTTGTAAAATATAACCAAGATGAAATCGCAACTCGACTATATCATTGGATTTTTGACAATGAAGATGCTTTTTTGAGAGAGTTTGCTGTACCCAATGTTTGTTTTTGGACTCAACGTTTAGTAGATATGGGTATTCAGGGTGGATTTTTTGGTCCGGATGATGCAACGGATGGGTTTACTGTACTACCTTGTACACCAGCCATGTTTCATCAAACGGATGCGACGGGTGCACTTTTACCGTTAACGGCTGCACAGAAACGTTTTTTAAAACGCAGACCCTTTCGTGTAAGAACGTTACGAGTAACTACTCAAATGGACGGAGATTTATCGTATGATGCGGTTCAATTTGTAAATGATGACTATTTGTTTGGTTTTATTTATTGTGAATATGATGATGCTCAAAATTTTCCAAGACATTTATCCAGAGAAATTTATGATACAATGCTTCGATCTGCCTTACAATCCTTTTCCTTTTTACCAGAAAAAGATGCTACCTTAATGAGTTTGGATTTATATTTAGACAGAGCTACCCCTCAAGCAGCGCCGCTTGCAACCCCTGGTATACCTCAAGTGGTTCATGGTTGGCATTCCGATAGTGATGCCCCTTTCGGGGACCGTGAGGATGCAATGCAACGCGTACATGTGCATAAAGCAGAAAATGTAGAATATGTGCACTTGGGGTACATTATGCCACCTCAAGCATTGGGAAGAAGTGTCACCATGATTGTCAATGAACCGACACGTCACGATTTAGCGCGTGCGACTGTATTTACAGAACCGTATCGTAATGCCATCACATTGCCTACAAAGTTGGGAACCGTCTGCGTCATGAACAATCGACTATTATTTCATAGTTCTCCATCCGGTATGATACCGGCTGTTACATTACAAGCATCTGGATTAAGAGAATCTACTGGAGCGGAAGATTTTGCTCGAATATCACCTACTCCATTAGATGAGGAGTTGACCGATGATGAACGTATTCGTTTGTTACGACCTACCCAAAGATGTTTTTTTAGAGTCCATTATACTGGGCTTACAAAGACAAGATATCAATATAGGCCATATATTACTGCAGTACCAGGCCAAGTACTGGAAACGCAAACCATGCCTCTTGAAACGATTGGTATTCCAAGAGTAAAACCAAACGCAATATCCGTACCGGTAAATACTACAGCAGATGGAAGACCAAATTTATCACATATCAACTATTTGTTAGGGGAACGCGGGCCTTTACAGAGACCAATACCAGCAACCCCAGCCGCCGCAGAAGAAGAACAAACGGCTCATCCAGTATTACCCTCAGCTGCCTTTGGAGGTACCCTGAAGAAAAGAAGGTTCCAACGTAAAACGAGAAGAATAAGAGGGGGTGCTTTTGACACGAATAATTTTATCATTCAATTTCACGTCACCGATTATTATTATTTCGACAAGTACAGTAATACATTAATTGTTATAACTTAAATAGTTTGTACCATAGTAGACCATGTTCTACGTCTTGTTTCTGGTAGCAGATACCATGCAAGAGTGGTATGAATCCAGAGTGATTCAACATAATGCAAAGCAGGGGGATCCTTATGCGGATTCTGGATTTGATTTAGCCAGTCCAATCAATCTAAGCGTAGAGGAGGGTTCCTTGCTTTTTATGGATTTCAAGATAAAGGCGGCCATGTACAAGAGTGAAACACCAATTGATTTGAACAATATACAGTTAGAAAAATACACCCCTTCTGGCTATTATTTGTACCCACGATCCAGTATATCCAAGTCTGCCTTTCGACTGGCAAACAGTGCTGGCATTATTGATCGAGGATATCGCGGTAATATTGGTGCTTATTTTGATTGTAAAGAGGGACAAGTAGAGACGGGACAGAGACTTGTACAACTGTGTTCTCCAACCTTGGATCCATTTCATGTAGTGCTTACAGATTCCTTGTCCTTTACGGAACGTGGAGCCAATGGATTTGGATCTACTGGTAAAATATAAGGATAAAGTAATGAAAACCAATTTAATCATACCCATGAAAAAAAGAAAACGTATCGTACCAATCATTCCACTTCATGTATACATGACTTGGAAAACAACCCAATTGCCACCATTGATGCATAAAAATTATGTACAATTGTGTAAAACAAATCCAGAATTTAAATTTCATTTATACGATGATGCTTCTTGTCGTAATTTCATACAGCAACAATTTCCAGTAGAAGTATTGGAAGCATATGATGGATTAATACCGGGTGCTTACAAAGCAGATTTATGGAGATTATGTGTATTGTATGTCTATGGAGGGATTTACATGGATATCAAGTTGGAATGTATTGGTGGGTTTAAATTATACGATGTGGTCGATAAGGAACACTACGTATTGGATAGACCCAAGGATACAAAACATATTTACAATGCATTTATAGTATCCAAGGCAGGAAGTCCATTTTTGAAAGCAGGGATTGATCGAATTGTACAAAATGTAAAACAAAAATATTATGGGAAATGGATATTGTCACCCACTGGTCCAGAAATGCTTGGACAAATTGCTGCTTATTTTCCAATCAATATTGACATGATTTATCCTATTATGTTCAATGATCACATCATGTACGAAAATCATCTTATTTTAAGAAATTATAAAGGATATAGGGATGAACAAAGAGTAGTTCAAACACACTACAGTGAATTATGGTTCAATAAAAGTATTTATGTATAGTATGTCATATACAAAATCCTATGTTCCTGTGACCAGTTCTTATAATGCAGTTTTCACGTACGGTGGAAATTATACCGCTTATAAAAAGAATCGTCTTTTATACAAACAATATGTACTGGATAATCCTACCAAACCCGTTTGTAATACAAGCACGCCGAAGGCAACCTATTTATCCTACGAGTTGAAACAAGGAATTCAAAAAGGATGCATGAATCAACAAATATATTGTACAGGATGTACAAAAAATGGTGTACAAATGACTGGATTAGCAAAGAATAGTAACGTATGGGTGCTTCAGTCGTAGGGGCGAGCCCCTACAACCCCGTTATGAAATAAGGACGAGCCCCTACAACCCCGTTATGAAATAAGGACGAACCCCTACAACCCCGTTATGAAATAAGGACGAGCCCCTACAAAGATCCGTTGCAGGAGGTGCGGAACCTGGGTTCTGCAAAAATTGAAACGCTTTTTAAGATACATCTGCATACAATGGCTCACTTTGATCTTCGCTCCCCCGATTACTTCGTGGAGAAGACTGCGACGGGTGTTCGTGTCAATCACGAAGACTACATCCTGGATGGTGACAAAGTGATGGACTGTGACTTGCACGTGTTCACCATCGACTTTGATACGAAAAAAATTCAGCGCGGACCAGACTACTGGATCTGGCATACGAACGTTGCGGAGTTCAAAGAATGGTCGCAATTGCTAAACAAATCACCGGACGAATGGGAGTACGAAGTGACTCCCGAGTACATGCGCATCGAGGGGAAAACGTACAAGATTAACGGAGCGGATCGAGGGTGGCCACTACCAGAGCTGTACTACAAGTTTGATCTAAAAGGTCACATCTTGCAGCAAACGGATCCAGAGACGGGAGCTACGGAGCGGATGGTGCGATGGACGGAGTAAAAAAAATTAAAAAAGGGCGGGAATGCCCATTTTTTTTGTAGGGGCGAAACCCTACAATCCGTAATTATGGGGTTGTAGGGGCTTGCCCCTACTTGTGAAATATACTTTTCTTTTTGACCATGGTAGTTACTTTTTTGGCAGGATACAATAGTACATCGTGAATTGTTTGGGGTGGTTCTTCTCTCATTGGTTCTTCTATTCTTTTTAAATGAGACATACATTCGGCTAAGTATGTTTCAAAAGCCATTTGTATCGATCCCGTAAAGGGTTCTTCTAACATTTGTTTCGTTAATTCTAAAATCTTTTCTTTGTAAGCTGGATCAAATGGAATTCTCTTTTCTCCTATATGAATTCTTTTTTGAATTAAAAAACGTATCGTTGCATCATCCATATTGTTTCCCTCCCTTAATTTCTTCTTTTTAAAAACGCATGGTAATAAAGTCTTTATAGTCCAATACGTCACAGTAAAAGGATGGATCACCTATAATTTTACGTAGGAGTCTATTCAACAGAAGTGTTTCATGAAAAGGAATCAACGTATAAATGTCAAAATTTCTACTAATTCGTAGACAACGTTTGAATGTACCGTTACAAAATTGATACATTTTACGAAACCCAATTTTTGCCTCTTTACAACGAATCGAATGAAATACTTTGATCGTGACTAAATGAAGTACGGGATGGGTAATTAATAAATAGGGACTTCCTTCCTTTGTATCTTCCATGTCAATAGTACGAAACTTCATTTTACAGTATAGGTAGTACGTCTATTCAATTTTATACATTCTCCACTTTACCTTCTCGAATGTAGCCTACGTGTTTCCCATCCAAAAATAATCTGTGACGCAGCCAATCATGGGAAGCACCCTCTATTTTGTAAACTTTATGATCAATGATAATGTTCTTGATGTTACGTTTATCCGTGATCCAGTCTTCCAAACGTACTGGTATTTGATCTTGGTCGTACCAGGTTTGATAATCTTTACCATGGTCCATGGTATATGTTTCAAAGTGAAGCGTATACACGTGATACTCCTGGTAATATACTTCATTCCAATTTTCTCCATTCATGGTAAACATATTGTCATCGACAAGGACACATCGCCCGTATGTTTCTACTTTGTGTTCTTCACCGTTCAACAAGAAACGCATTTTTTTTGAAAAAAATATAAAAAAAGAAATTCAATTTTTTTGCAGAACAAAATTGAAACTATATCCCTTTTATTAAGAACAATGATTTTTACGTTAAACGGAGCGGAGCATAAAGTGGAGCTATATGGATCCTATGTTCTTGTGGATAAAACATTGTTTGATTTAAGTGGATATGAAGCGCTTTATCGTGGTATACCCGTGTATACGTTTCACTTTAAAACAAAAACCATGGAAATAGGCGATTTTTATCAAGAATGGTATAAGGTAGATCAGTTGCCGGTAAACATGGACGTTTGGTTAATGAAAAAAATGGGACTTTATACAGAGGGTGTTACCACCTGGATAAGACAAAACATCAAAAACATTATCATTGATGGCACTGTGTATAAAATAGAAGGGGCATCCTATGATTGGCCACGTCCCAAATTATTCTTACATGGAAAACATGTAGGCTACATAAGAGAAGGTAAAGTAGAGTGGGTAGATTATACACCATAACGTGGGTTGTAGGGTTCTGCAAAGATCCGTTAGGAGGTGCGGAACCTGGGTTCTGCAAAAAATTGAAACGCATTTGCTTCTATATCTCCATAAACAATCCACCATGTTTGCCGAGCTTTCTTTCGCAAAGACCATCAACCGCTTCAAGGCCAACAAGGGCGTCAAGCATCGGCGAGCAGCCAAGCACGATGAGACGTGGAAGCGTGCAAAGAACATTGCGTTGCATCGGCAGTCACAGCGAGAGAACGAGTACGACGAGGAGCCGCTACATCCAGAACAGCATCCATCGCGGTGGGAACTTCATCAGGAGCATCAACGGCAGCGCATGTACCCTCTCGGCGCAGGATGGTAAGACAAAAAACGGGGTCATAGGGGCAAGCCCTATAAAAAACGGGGCCCTGCGGGGACACACCCCATTTTTTTGAAACTTCATTAGATAACGGATTAAAGGAGGTGCGGAACCTTGGTTCTGCTACCTGTAAATAGTATAACAAAATAAGAGACACCAAATAAAACACAAAAGATCATGCAGTTAATAACAATGTCATTTTCTAAATTTTCATACGTTTTCACTTTGTAGGCACCCATCTTTTAAGAGTTTATTTTGAAAGATGAAATCAATTTTTGTAGGGATTGCCCTACAGTTTATAAAACGTCTTGCA
>Ga0208502_1000031_pt1 | contig 19600 bp, 19 predicted proteins | sample CryBogCBE18Jul07_FD_184579 | JGI IMG/M metagenome (GOLD analysis project Ga0208502, IMG submission 184579) | Freshwater microbial communities from Crystal Bog, Wisconsin, USA - CBE18Jul07 (SPAdes) | ecosystem: Environmental > Aquatic > Freshwater > Lake | place: Crystal Bog, Wisconsin, USA... | reverse complement strand
GGCGGGCGAGCTCCTTGGACGCGACCACCTGCTCCTCGGACACTTGCCCCGCCGCCACCGCGTCGTCCCACTCGGCGTCAATGACCTTGTCGAGCCGCGCCTTGCCGCCCCAGCGGACGATGGCGTTCTCGGTTTCGCAGATGAGTGCGATCACCTCAGCCTCCGTCTTGACGTACCGCTGGGGGTAGCGGAACATGTCCTCGCGATCCTCGAGCAGCTGCTTGACGCGGTCGGGCTCGCGCTCAATGACCTCGCGGGGCTCCGCACGGCGACGCTTGCCGTTAATGCGATCTGCCCACTGCTTCCACTCAGCCCACGACGCGAACCACGGTCGGTTCCAGCGGTCGCCCTTGGCCATCATCTTCGTGCGCTCCCACTCGGCGAGGGGCAGAGCCACGAAGCGGTTCTCCTTCGCCTCGTCGCGACGGAGAGCTACATCTCCCCAACTCACATCCTTCATGTAGTTGGTAGAGTTCGACAGGACACAGAAGACTGCGCACTCCTGCATGACTGTCTCGTGCTCCTCAGCGGGCACGTTTGAGAGCATCTGGACGATAAGGTCCGTCTGCGTCTCCACGTTCTTTGGCCAGAGGGCCTCCAGTGCGTTGATGATCTTCGTGCTGTACGACATTGTGCAAGGGGTCAATCCAAGCGTTAATCAATGCGTATGTGTTGGCCGGGAACAGAGACACAAGACTTTTGTAAGTGTTGTGTGTATGTTCAGTGTGTGGGGGCACCATCTACTTTCTAGAGGTCTCACGGATCCGTTTTGGTGAGTAAAACGGATCGGAAAGAGCTCTGAAAAATGGATTGGCCCGAGTCATCACATCACATCACAATCATCATGAGCATTAACGACATCAGCAACATCATTAGCATCAATCACTACAAGATCAATCTGGACAACGAAGAGCGCGAGGCGCAACGGTGCCTGCGGAACGAGTGCGGCCACGGCGAGGAGGACCGGTGCGTGCGGCACATCGCTACGTGTGGATGGCACGAGAGCGTGGAGGAGAAGCGCCTGCTCACGGTAGAGGAGTATATGTGCATGGCGCCGAGCGTGGCGGAGGAGTTTGTGAAGCTCTGGCTGCGCGACAACAACGAAGTGTCTAGCCACATTATGGCAGACAACCTGCGAGCGAGGGTGGCCGCGCTCAAGGCGACGGATCCGCTAGGTATCCTGACGATGTTCGCCTTCATTGTCGGTGACCCATCCAATGATGGGCTGCGCGAGGAGTTCTACACTTTCCTCGAAGACGATGATGACGGACCCGGTGTTACGGAGTCAAACTTATACTGGGAGATGGAGAAGAGTATGAAGGCATTCGCGAACACTAAAAAGGCAACGGAGGCGTGGGAGGCGCGCGTGACCGCGCATGCAGGTCCAACCTGCGACCAGTGCGGCGAGGCTCGTGAGGGCATCGGCGGGCGGGTGTGTGAGCAGTGTGACCTGGAGGAGCAGGAGAGGAAGGGAGACTGGGGTGATCTGGGTCCGCGTATATCGCGGGACATCCCGCGTCGGACCCACGATGACGGGTTCGCGGAGGACTACGATGGCGATGACGAGGAGTGGGAGACGGCGTCGCAGGAGGAGGAGCGGAGGCAGGAGATGGTGGAGGAGAGGGAGCGGCAGATGGAGACAGAGGAGGCGCTGAACCGCGCGGTATTTGAGCATAACAGCACTCAGACGTCTGACCCGCACATTCGGGTCAGCTACAGTGTGAGCCACCCTCTTCCGAATAACTGGCAGGAGATCGTGAACCGCTGAGAGGGGTAGGAGTAGAAGAACTTGAAGATCAGACTTTTTAAAATTAAATACTAAGATTAAACAGACTATGGACTGGTTTGGACTTTTTCTACTTGTGCTAGGTCTTTACCTAGTATGGCGCGCGGCATCTGCGATCATGCGGGGATCGTCAAGTTGGTTCTGGAATCTCCTCTTTCTGGCGGCTGGGGGGTATATGGCGTACACAGGATACCAGAAGGTATCTGCTCCCGCACCGGGCCTGCTGACTCCTGTAGTAGGAGGACGGTGGTAAAAAACATTACCGCTTCTTCTTGGCGATGAGATCTTCGTACTGACGGACATGCTTTGAGGTGGGTTTTCCTCGCTTGTCCTTGGCCTTATCCGCTTTCTTCCTGCGTCCTGATGAAGGTTCGTCCATCTGCATCTGTGTAGGCTCTCGAATATCTCTGACCCTTTACCAATCCGTTTTTATGATGATAGGAACACCGAATCCCATCTTCGGGGAACCTCCGGCAATTGTGCACGTCGCAACTCCCACCCTTGAGGGTTGCGAAGATGTATGCTGGAGTACTATTGCACAACCCCATTCTTCCTGACCTTCTCCTTCTCGGCCTCTTCAAGCTGCTTCCGTTTTGCTTCCGTGATATGGTCGATACACATCACAAATCCACCATAAGTATTCAATGTACATCCGCGGTGAACGCACCGAGGACGTACTTGAACGTCAGACATAACTGGGGGGCTTGTGGTATTCTTATTTCCCATTTTACTCAGTGTAATGAAGAAGATCTTTGGCGTCCGTTTTGGTGAGAGTGACCTTGCCTAGCACAGCTTCTAGCTTTTCGTGATCGGAGTCGGACCATCGGGTGACAACTGGAGGGGTGACCGCAATCTCAATCTTAAGATCGCCGAACCCCCCGCCCTTCTTAGGCATACCGGCACCGAAGAATATGAGGGACGAACCGTGAATGAGAGGGCCTCCAGTCCAGACATAGCTGGGTTTCTTTCCGGACGGATGATCGTCCAAAGTAAACTCAAACCCTAGAACGGATTCGGCGTAGGTAATTGTGTGCTTGTAAAGAAGATCTGCATCTTTCCAGGTATATGGTCCAGGGACTGCATGAAGAACAACCACAATATCTCCGGGACTACTGAATTCATTAGAATCGGAACACTCGCCTTCAAATACGATACGGTCGTTATCGCCCATACCCGGAAGGATTTTGGCTTCCAGGGTTCGTTCCTTTTCCACAAAGCGACGGTTTCCGCAGGGTAAGCAGTCCTTGGTAGTTCGCCGCCCTTGTCCGCGACAGGCATCGCAAGGGGCGTTCATTTGAACAACCATAAACCCCATTTGACGAGTCATCATCCGGGATCCTGATCCGCCACAGACACCACATGCGTCGGCGGAGTCGGAGCAGTCGGGACACTTGCGCATCTGCTTGAAATTGATATTGACTGACATACCAGTATAGAAACTTTCGAGCCGGATATTCATATCAATCGGCTGGGAGGGACCTTTTCCGCCTCGCTGTTGTCCACCGCCGCCGGCCATACCTCCTTGCCCGAACATACTGAATATATCTCCAAAGGGCATTCCGCCGTTGCCGCCAGTGAACGGCATGGGTCCGCGTCCCCGAGCATCGTACTCCATTCTTCGCCTCTCATCGGTGAGAACTTCGGCGGCTTCCTGTATAGACTTGAACTTTTCAGCATCACCTCCTTTATCGGGGTGGTGCTGACGGGCAAGATCGCGATAGGCACGTTTGATGTCTTCTGGAGACGCGTCCTTGGACACACCCAGACGATCATAGAAATCACCCATCTTGTGTAGTTAAAGCGGTTCCCCGTAAAACGAATTCAAAAAAAAAAGTTCATTGAGTAGAGTAATCAAGTACAATGATGTCGCGCACGTACACATATCTTCCTCCTCCCCCACCTACATGGGGTAAATTGGAACGCCAAATTGCAGCCCCAAGCGTAACTCCAATTCAAGAAATTTATTACAGACTAAAATTGTGGTTGAGCCGAACTCTCTTCCCTCAACCTCATTTCAATGACTCCTCCTACTCCCCTACCGCCTCTATCCACGCAACTGCTTGATCATCAGGAACTTTCAATTCAGCCATCAACTCTTTCGCCTGTTTGAGGCGCTCCTCCACACTCTCAATTTGCGAGATAATCGCCATTTTATTCTGTAGGATCAACCCAACGGGAACTTGGGGCTTGAACGAGTCATCAAATCCAACGAGAACATTGGAGAGACGTCCAATGTGGCCTTCGCAGCACATCGCAAAGGCTTCGGCGCATTCTTGCTGGAGACGCTTATGGAGTTCGTGGCGAATCTTCTTATCTTCCACGAGTGTGATGCGGTACCACAGGGCGTCCAGAACTTTGCGGTACATCCAGTCGTTGGGTGCGTAACACTGGGCGGTATCGTACCATTTCTGCATATCCGCATACACTCGGTCGTCAACTCCGCGACCAGGTACACGGTATATCCTTGTCCAAACTTCACGAATTTCGGGGATCGTCTTCTGTCCAGCAGGAGGGCTGATCTCCAGGAGCAGCTTTACATTCTCATCAGTCTGTTTGCGAACGTTTCGGTCGTGGGTATTCTGGGTATCGGCTGAAATGCGCTGAAGTTCAGGACGTGTATCGGCGGCTCCTCGGCGCTGGATACCTTCGTTTATCCTGGCTATGAGCGCCAACATTTGGGGAACAATCGCAACAATAGCTACGGCTTCTTCTTCGCCATGATCCACCATACGCCATACGACTGCCCGGGCGTACATGTGCGCAACATTCATTCGCTGAAACTCCTGAGCCCCCTCAGCAGCAGCGGTCAGTTGGTGTACGATTGCCTCCCAATGCGCAGTCCATACCGCACGGAATGTCTCATGACGAGCCGCCTGTCGTTCGCGGTGCGTACGGAGACGGTAATGTGCTAGACACTCGTTCCGGTCACTCTGAGGGCTCTTGCGGGTGGAGCATCGGGCGCCGAGACCGTTGAACTTGATATAGGTACATCGGTGTTCGTCATCAGGGATAACGCGTGCACGGCGGGGAGGGGCTTCGGGGGCTCCGGCGGGAGGTACGCCGTACGTTTCAGGGGTCATATGGAATCCACATCGGGTGCTGTTTTCTTGAGCTTTGAAGGTGCATGGTTGTCCATTTCGTTTCGTTCCGGTGCATATGGGTCTAGGCATTCTGTTTGGTTGAGGTCTGTGTTTCTTCGCGGGAAAAAATCCATTTTCCGGAAAACGGATGTGGAACAATGGTCCACAGAAGAGAGCAACGGAGCCACATACAATGCCGAAGAACTTACAAGGAGGATCAAAGCACAAGAGAGGATCAAACTCAGAATCATCCACATCCAAGAAGAACAAGCGCCTGTTCAGCAACCTGCTTTCGGATATTTATGACGACGAGGATACGGAGGGGGTGCACATCGGTCGGGTGATACGGAAATTGGGGGAGGGCAGGATGGAAGTCATGTTTATTGCGAATGAGCGTCTGGAGACGGTGAGAGCGCCGATGAAAGGATCGATTCGGGGGCGCGGGAAGAAGGATGCGTGGGTGGATGTTGGGTCATTCGTGATTCTCAACGAGACGGGGCTGACGGGCTCTATGTCGCACGAGATCGTGATGCCCCTCACTCCACAGCAGGTTACGCAGTTGCGGAAGGAGGGGGTCATTGATGAGCGGCTAGTGGAGAAGATCAATACAGAGAGTGGGGAGGGCGATGGGATTGAGTTTGAGGCTCCTACAGCCGAAGAGAAGGCTCAGGAAATTGATATTGATACAATCTAATAATGGGCGGGGAGGATCAGGATCAGGAACACATGCGACCGCACCCCACCGATGTTCGCGAAAAAACCAATACGGCTATTAAATTTGGGTTTCGGAAAAGGACGGATGAGTACCACTACCCTTTTTCAATTCGGGACTACTGCGACGTAGAGTTTCACAATGTTACTGGCGAAGCGACGACGGCATACATTGGTCTCAAGGCGGCACTAGAGTTTGTCCAGAAACCCACAATCTTTTTCATCTGTTACGACGTGGGGTATAACAAGATTTTGCAGACGTTTGTGAGGCACGTGGTCTGTTCCCTGGCGGTTCGTGAGGGTGAGGGAATCACAGTGTACATGTTCGACATGCGCAACTTCCGGGACATATCCACACACTTTCAGGCAGATATGGAGAAGACCTTCACCGAGTACGCAAAAGTTCCCGTAAAAATCGTGAATGCGGCGTGCCTGTACCACGAGAAGTGCGTATATCTCCAGCGGTTCAAGGGAGATCACGAGATGGGGTGGTGTATTGGCTGGGCGCTGCTGTTTCTGGACTACCTTACGACAAATTCAGACATAGCGGACAAGACACCTGAAGGCAAAAAGAAAGCGTTTGCGAAACTGTATACTCAGCTAGACAAGCATTTGAGCGGTCCGCGGAGTAACCACTTTATTGAGGCGTATTACACTCGGTTACTAGATTTTGCAGCTTAGGTGCTACGACTTTTGGGTTCTGATTGGACAAGTTCTGTTGATGCTCGGCACGATAATCGTGTGTGCATGAATGGTTTCCTAGATGTTGGCCGCAATAAATTTGGCCGCAACGGCACTTCATGATAGCATACGTCTTCTTGCGGCAGGTTTCGAGGGTGCAGCGTTCATGCATTCTGTTGTTGGTGCTTCCTATATTTTTCAGGAAGGAAAGTATCCGTTTTATATAACAAGTGATAAGTAGGGAATGGCTGCTCCAGCTCCTCCCTTAAGTCCTGAAAGCGTGCAACTTATACAGGGTGTTTCATATCGTCAATTTGATTTGGTCAAAGATGCTCTAGATCACGGGGCGAATGTGAATGCAGTCACGCGCGATAGTCGTAATACAGCCCTACATATCATAACTCAGATTGGAAACCCTTCCGACAATGCAAAACTAGTACCGATTATAAAACTTCTACTAAGTCGTGGGGCAAACCTAAACATCCAGAATCGTGATGGAACCACCGCACTTATGTTCGCAACAACCTCCAAAAATATCGAGACAATGAGACTTCTCTTAGATGCGGGAGCGGACGCGAGTTTAAGACACAATAGCGGACAGACAGCATTGAATATGGCTCGCGATGTCCAGTTCGCAGAAGGAGTCACTCTTCTTGAACATCGAGCTGCGGCCCCACCTGCAGCGGCGGTGTCCAGTGTAGCAAACCCCGAGGAAAACAAGAAGCTTGCAGATGCAGTCCGAATGGTGGATAAGGATGCTGTAGTCGCTGCATTGGCGGCGGGAGCCGACGTGAATTCATCGGTCGGGTTCTTTCAGGTGACTCCATTACACTGGGCTATGCATTCTAGCACAAATGATCAGTCCAAAATGGTTGAAATTATAAAACTTCTTCTGGAGAAGGGAGCTGATGTGAACTTGAAGACGAGTGATGGAGTAACTGCATTTATGCAGTCCCTTCACTCACCGATGTTCTTTTACCTTCTTTTAAAGAAACATCCAGATCTTGCGATTAAAACGAATGCAGGAAAGACGGTGATGGATATTGCAAAAGGACCTCCCCGACGTGAACGGGTGATAGAAGTTCTCACAAAGGCAGAAGCTGGTGATTGGGAGGGTGCAATCAGATTTGCGGCCGAGGATGCATTAGCAAGTGCACCTCCTCCAGCGCCAGAACCCACAGCCCCTCTTGCTGCTGTAGCACAAGCGGTTGAGTCAGCTGTAGCATCGGTGGTAGCACCACCTGAACAGAATAGAGCACTGGAAGCTGCCGTTACAGCCAATGATGATGCGGCTGCTCAAGCTGCGATTCTAGCAGGTGCAAATCCCAATATGATGTTGCATGGAGACCGCGAGACAGTTTTTATCCATTATGCGATCACAGAGAATCGTCCGATGGTAGAGTTTCTGTTGGCGCATGGAGCCGATATCAATGGACGGGCAGGACCTGGAGCCGATGAACCTGGTGGGACTGCACTGAATTATACGAGAACTATGGACATTGGAGAATTTATTGAAGAACGGGGTGGTCTCACGGCTAGAATGCTGGACTACGGTCCTGTTGCACCACCCTCGCTTGAACCACGAACTGGAGATCAGCGGTTACGGGGACGAGAGGATATGGATATTCAGCCGATTACTCTTGTTGAAGACTACGTATCGGGTGGAGATGAAGGCAATAGAATGGAGGTCATAGATGTGAAGGACGTATTTGTTGCGAACGCGGATCGCACGCTCACACTTGACCAGTTTTTCCGAAAATTTATGGGAGATGGAATCGTATTCAATCTTGGTCCGAACTTTTACGGAATTGCGCGCAAGGAACTCATTCAGGAATACATGGAAGGAACGGCAATTGTTTACGAATGCACCAAGACATTCGCGATGGATGACCCCGGTACACGGGGAACATTTGAGTATAGCGATATATATGCTGCACCATACTTTGCTCTACGCACTGCAGCAGGGGTGTTGTATCTTCCCCTATCGACAATGAAAGGTGTACTTGCAGTAAGCCACGGATTCTACAGGATTGAGAACAAGCCAATGAAGAAACTAGAGAACATTGCATCGAGGTCAAGCGTTCTGGCTGGTGGGCCAGTATCCAGTCAACTACATTGTCAGGCGGGATCTGATGGTAGTGTGTATAAGCTTATCCCCTTCCGTCTCCCCGACATTGAAGATGATGAAGAGAAGGAGAAGGAGGAGAAAGAGGAAGAAGAACCGAATATCGTGTATGTGAAGAAAGGGGAGGACAAGACAGAGTTTCCGCTGGATCTCTCACAGACCGTCCTTCAGTTGAAGGAGGCAGTCAAGGAGAAGTTGGGGATCGCAGTGGAGACACAGAAGATGGTGTTCCAAGGTAAGGTTTTGAAAGATGACCAGACACTGGGTGAAGCGAAGGTTGGTAAGGGATACGTGATTCAACTTCAGGTCAGCGGTGGACGGAAAACATTTCGGAACAAGAAAAAGAAGGAACATCGGAAGACAAGGAAAAATAGCAGGTAAGTGTAAGAGGAACAGGACGAATGGCCGACATCTACAGACGTATAAGGAGTGTTGGTGAACTCAAGGCAGGCGTTGAATATGAAGGACGAAGTCGGGCACACGGACAGTTTCCACTGATTCGCGGAACCTTCAAGAAACTCATTAAAGATGATGGATACGATTTTGCAGTGTTTGATCCAATGTACGTAGGATCAACAGAATACAATCTGAAACTGAATACTGAACATTCGCCCGAAGACCTTGCGATTATGAATGGATTGTATGATTACTTTCCTCTCCGTCTTGAATCCACAAAGAAGTTTGAACGGAATCTGAAGGAGCAGCCACTGTATCGTGAAAAGCGTGAAGTCGTGCGTGGTCTTCACAGTTCAGAACTGCCTCCAGAGATCACCGATAAAATTGGAGAAATGATGACTGGAGTCCGCCGCAAGCCCGTGATGAAGAAGAAGACAGGTGGTCGGCGGTTCACGCGGAAGCAGTGTAAGAAATTCAAGTGTAGCAAGATGGGGTTCACACAGAAAGCTTCGTGCCGTCCGTATAAGAACTGTTACCGCTCAACGGCCGGACGGGTAAACTAAAAACGGTGCACCTACAAACGCTAGCGCTGCGATCAAGGCAACAATATCCACCCAGCGCACGATCTTCTTCCACTTGGGAGGTAGATCCTCCACCCCCTTCTGGTACTCGGCGGGCTTGAAGGGTGCACTTATCCAGCCCAAGAAGGTAGGTTTCAGGTGATCATTGCAATCATACCACACATCGTACCACGCCATCAAAATATATCCCGTGAACGCGAGACCTATTGTGACGGCACGTTTGAAGGCGATATCGTAAGGAGTGCGTAGCGCAGCCCACGGAGGCATCCAGTAGATGGCGATGAGCAGACCAGAGAACGCCAAGCATTTTGGGTTGAGAGCGAGAGGGGTTCCAAACAGTCCACCACCCATTATCTTGTGTTGGGTAGGAATAATAACTGAGATGTCAGGTGGACGTTCTACATACTTTGGTCCTTCTGAGAGCGTCGGCGGACGCCCAGGTGCCGCCGATCAGTCCGCACTCCTGAAAGCCCTCAAACTCCAGACGATGGTGAAGGTCAACAATGCAAACCGTGCGGCTGGAATTTACCGCCAGGCAAACACATCCATTCACACCAGTTCGCCGACTGACCGTGCACAGTACAACGCGAATCAGCAGGCGATACAGCGCAGCATATTTTATAACCCTGTATAAGCAATAGCGGCGTGGATGGCGTCAGACGAATTAAAGAAGCAGGTAGAGGTTCAAGCAAAAGCGCTTCCACCTGCGTCCCTCGACACTCTTAAAGAATTACGAAAGGAGAATTGTGAGTCCAAGGATTTCCACTTGGCTTCATTCCAGTTATTTTTGCGACGTCTTCTGTCCCCCGACAGTCCGATCCGATCCATGCTCTTGGTTCACGGGACAGGGGTAGGAAAGTGTCACGGAATAGATACTCCGATCCTAATGTATGATGGGTCCATAAAGATGGTTCAGGATGTTGCCGTAAATGACGTGCTTATGGGAGATGATTCAACTCCTCGCCGCGTACTCTCTCTCGCACGAGGAACAGATGAACTCTACAAGGTTCAGTCTGTCAAGGGTGATTCGTATATCGTGAATCAGGAACACATTCTCTGTCTGAAACACACGGGGCAGAATGACGTCACCGAAATAACTGTGACTGATTTTCTGAAGAAGAGCAAAAAGATGCAGCGGAATTTAAAGGGGTATTCAACTGGAGTAGACTTTGAACCCAAGAAGATTGAGTTTGATCCATACGTCCTCGGAGTATGGCTTGGAGATGGATCAAAGCGAGACCCTGTGATATGTTCACAGGATAGCGCGATTTTATCCTATCTTCGTAAGTTTGGGAAAGAAAACGGCTTATCTCTGAATTATCAGAGTGGATACGAGTACCGTATGTCCTCTGATTCACCAAAGGGTCCAAATATGTTCCTCCAGTTTTTACAGGAGAACAATCTTATCAACAATAAACACGTTCCTTCACACTTCAAGATAAATTCGCGGGATGTTCGGTTACAGGTGTTGGCTGGTCTAATTGATACAGATGGATATTTAACGAACAACTGTTACGAAATAACCCAGAAATCTAAACTACTGGCAGATGATATTGTATTCCTGGCTCGTTCTCTTGGGTTTATGACCACGACAAAGAAGGTCCAGAAGTCGTGTATGTACAACGGAGACCGCCGCGTTGGTACATATTACCGAACAAATATAATCGGAGAGATATCGGATATTCCAGTAAAAATATTGCGAAAACAGGGGGGTATTCGCAAGATGAACAAGGATCCACTCAAGTATGGAATCCAAGTGATTCCTCAAGGAAAGGGGGATTACTATGGATTTACGCTAGATGGGAATAATCGGTACGTTCTTGGTAACTTTACCGTCACACACAATACATGCACTGCAATCCAAGTTGCCGAAGAATACATCTTGCGACCGGAGTTTCAGGACAAGAAGGTCTTGGTCGTGGCATCATCGGCGGTCCAGGAGAATTTTCGGACGCAGATCTTTGATGTGACGCGGGTAAAGCAGGATCCGACGGGGCTCCTGATGTCTCAGCAGTGTACGGGAAGGCGGTACCTTGAGCAGCTAGAGCGGGCCCAGACGGAGGGTTTGCGATGGGAGAATCCGGAGAATCGGGAGAAACTGAACTCTATTGTGCAAAAAATGATTGATGATTTCTATGATTTCTCGGGAGGCATTCAGTTCGCCAATCTTGTAGACAAGAAAAAGACGAATTTATCGGCAGCAGATTTCACGGCGTGGGTGCACGAAACCTTTGATGGTCGGCTCCTGATTGTAGATGAGGCACATAGTTTGCGCGAAGATGATACGAAGGAGAATAAACTGATGTCGGAAAGTATTCAGCGGATTGCGCAGATTGCGAACGGTATGACGCTCGTATTTCTGACGGCGACTCCGATGTTCAATGGATTCCAGGAAATCATGATTTTCTTCAACATCTTTCTGTGGAACGATAAGCGTCAAACAGCGAAGCAGCGTATTACAGCAAACACTATCTTTAATGGGGATGGAACCTTCAAGACGGCGGACACGGAAGCGACGTTCCGGGGATGGGTGCACGAGTACGTTTCGTTCATTCGGGGCGAGAATCCGTTTACGTTTCCGTTTCGGCTTCCTCCGCCGCCCGATATGGTAGGACCTCTGGATCGGGAAACAGATGTGAACGACAAAGCAATTACCGAACCGAGGAAGTATCTTCCGCTCGTAGTATCGTACGTGGAAGGGCCTCAGAAGGAGGCAGTGTCCAAAGTGTCGGGAAAGCTGCAGGATGATTTTGTCCCAACCATTGTGGTCGCTCCTGATGGCCGATCAATTACAAAGTGTTTTGAGAAGCCCCGTAATTCGGCAAAGTTTCAGTACCGGTATGCAAAAGGTCTTGTTCCATTCCTGTCTCCGTCCAATGTGAAGGCTCATGCGGCAAAATTTGTAACAATTCTCAAATGCATTGAAGCATCTCCCAGTATTTCGTTCGTGTACTCTAACTTTGTGAGGGGAGGAGCGCTCCAGTTCGCCATGTGTCTGGAGGAACACGGATACGAACCGGCGATCGGGCTTAAATTATTGGAGAATGTGTCAGGGGAGTACGAGGGATCATCAAAGGGGAAGTACGCGTTCTTGACCTCAGATATGGGAGAGCGGCAGATTACGCAACTTATTCGGCGGCTACGTAAGCCCGAGAATGCGAATGGGTCGGATATCCGGGTGATCATTGGATCTCCGCTGATTTCGGAGGGAGTGGATTTCAAGAATGTGAGGCAGGTGCACATTCTGGATCCGTGGTACAACATGAGCCGCATTGAACAGATCATTGGGCGTGGTCTGCGGACGTGCTCCCATTCCGGCCTTCCATTTGAGGAGCAAAATTGTACAGTCTACCTACACACAGTACGGTTCGCAGATTCCAAGAAAGAGACGTACGATGAGTATGCCTATCGCGTATACGTAGAAGCGAAGACGGCCGGTATTGCGAAAGTAAAGAGAGTCCTAGCGGAGTCGGCGGTAGATTGTACGACGCAGATTGCGACCAATCAGTTGCCGGAGGACTGGTTATCTCTCATGATTCCACAAAAAAGGGCGCAGGATGGAAAGACGGTCACAATGCCGTTGTCGGCCCTGTCAGCTCCCACGTTTGAAGATGGCAATCCATCGCTCGTGTGTTATGCACACACCTCACCGGCAGATGCGAGTGAGTATGTCCGTCCTCTTTCGTCGTATCTAGATGTGCGCGACGAAATCTTTGATAAGATTGTGGATCTATTTGAAAAGAAGGAGTTGTGGACACAGGCGGATCTGCTGGAACAGCTAAAGTATTCGCCGGATGTGGTAACGTATCTGGTGGAAAGCGCGGTTCGGGAGCACCTGAAAATCAAGGATTCCAGTGGTCGGATCGGAACGCTGGAGAACCGGGGAGGCGTGTATGCGTTCAAGCCCCGGGATATCCAGGATGCTACGATGTTTGAGCGCAGTGTGGCGGATACCGCAGATGGACGAGTACAGGTCGACGTTCCGACGGACGAACTACCCCCACCGCCGGCTGTTCCTAAGGCGAAAACTACAATTGAAACCCTACGCGCATCTCACCACTTCCCGTTCGCAGTTACAACTCGGTTCCCGCAGAATGTGATTGACTGGTTCCTGATTGACCAGGTCATGGATCCGGTAGAGAAGCGGGACCTTATCCTGCAGCGCCAGGAACCGCCGCCGCCGTACGCGGAAGGCCTGCGAATTGACGGTCTGAATTATCTGGTGCTAGGACCCCGTGATATTGTGAATGACCGGAACGAGCCGGTGGAACCGATTGGAACGGAGCTGGATGCATACAAAGCGTGGGCAAATACGCACCTGGAACGGATTGTAGAGCAGATTAAGTCGGGCAAGATTCTATGTACATTAGAAAAACAGACATTGAAGATGGCGCCGTTCATAGTGAATGAGGAGGGGCATATTCAGAGGGCCCCGCGCGAGAAGACGATACGGCCGAAAGAGTGTGGATTCTACCATATTCCGGAATTGAAAGCGTTTGCGAAAGATGTGACTGGCCAGGATTTTCCAGCGGAAGCAAAGAAGAAGGATCCCATGTGTATGTACCTGAGTTTGGCGGCGAGAACGCCCAGTGACCGGATCTTCTGGGTCCAACCAGAAATCTGGGCAGTTCTATCCACTCCCGAGTTTGCAGGTCTGATTCTGAGCAAATTAAAAGCAAGTAAAACAGATCGCGAGTAAAGAATAACATGTCGGAAGGAAAAATGTTTGAGCGACGTGAGCTTGTCCGTGTGGTCACGGTCCCGTCGAAGCACCTTCAGAGGAATATTCAGTCGTCAATCCTGATGTACCTCAAGTCGCATGTGGAAGGTCGGTGTGGGGTGGAAGGGTATGTCCAACCCAAGACCAGTGTGATTATTGATTACTCGTTAGGCCGTCTGAACAGTATGAAGATGGGGGTGATGTACCGCGTTCGGTTCCAGGCGGATATCTGTTTCCCACACAAGGGTCAGATTCTCCGGGCGCCGGTGACGCTGCGAAGCAAGATCGGAGTACATGCCGAGACGTCGCCTCTCCGAGTTCTGCTTCCGCGCGACCTGCATATTGGAAATACAGAGTTTGAGCAGATTGCGGAGAAGGATGAGGTAGAGTTCGAAGTTTTGGGGGCGGAGTTCAAGCAGAACGATGAGCAGATGTTTGTTCTGGCGCGGCTCGTGAAGCGGATCCCGGCAGGGGCGGAGACAAAGGGCGAGGAGATCCAGGTCCCGGTTCTTGAGCAGGAGCAGCCGGCCTCCAAGGCTCCAGCACAGGAGGAGGTGATGCAGGTCGTAATCAAGCCGACGGAAGGCTCCGAGCCGAAGGAGAAGGTTCGGCGTAAGAGGAAGTTAGGCACAACAGGCGCAGTAGAGACAAATGTCGGCGCCAGCGGAGAAGCTCTTGCCTTTGCTTGAGCGGCTTGAGCAGAATGAGCATGAGCAGATTTTTAAGATTGTGCGGAAGTATACGAATGAATATACTCGGTCGGATACGGGGGTATACGTATCGTCCAAAAACCTTCCAGAGGAGTGTCTGGCGGAGATGGAACGGTATATCACCTTTTGTTTTGATCAGCGTGCGCACTTAGAGGCTGGTGACGTAGATAGAAGTAAGTACGAGAAACTCGCCAAAACGGGTAAAGTTGCCCGTTTTTGATCTAAGAAATTAACAATGGAGCGAGCACTTGACGAAACCCGTCAGGCGACGGATCTCGCCAAATTCATAGAACTCTCAAACAAGGATCCTCGTGCTGAATTTGAGGCCAAGGTACTCGCAGGGCGTATCCAGACCCGAGATGTAGCAAGTCGGATCATCGCCGCGATCAAAAAGATTGCCCCCGAGGTAACAGAGGAGCATCGCCTCACCGTCATCTATCCAGATAATATCCGAGTACATGTATTGGGCGTCACCAACATCCACAAGATGTGTGTCGCAAAATCGTTCAAGAACCTTCCAGTGGACGTGGAGCGGAAGACACGGTACTTTGAGGATGGGGAGAAGGATACAATTGATGTCCCGGACTTCTTCTGTCGCTTCACCCTGAAGTCCGAGAAACATCTCAAGAAAGATTTCAACGGGGATCCCGACGATCCCAAAGCACAGATCCGTATGATTCACCGCCAGTCGTATTCCGTCCCAGGAGGAGAGTTCCGCATAGATATGTCCATGGTGAAGACAAAGGCGTCGGTGAAAGACGGAATCCGCGAGGTCTTGAAGAACCAGCCATTCTATGAGTTGGAGGTGGAGTACACTCCTCGGAAGGATCCCCGGCCGCCCAAGGAAATCATGCGGTCGCTGTATACCATCTTGGAGGCCCTGGTGGGAGCGTATCAGGAGACACATCACATTCTGCCGCTATCAGACCTTCAGCGATATGCGGCGGAGTTCAAGGCGTCGTCCAATATGTTCTACAATCCGATTACACTGGAGCGCCGACACATTGTCGCCGATCGTCCAAACAATATTCTGAAGGGGTATACAGTCACCAACAAGGCGGATGGTCAGCGGTGTGGCTTGTACGTGACGCGGGACAAGCGCCTTCTGAGGGTGAATCCGAATGGTCAGGTAGTGTTCACTGGAATCACGGCAAGGGGGGATGCTCATGTTAACGACTTCTTCGATGGAGAGTACCTGCCGTCGCACAACCTCTTCTGTATCTTTGATGTGTACCGGTACAAGGGTCGGGATGTGAAGTCTCTGCCCCTCTTTACGACGGATGAGGACATTCTAAAAAATCCAGGATCGTCTCGGCTAGGAACGGCCACTCAGTTCATTCGGGATATTCCGGAGGATTTTGTGAAAGACTCGGAGTCATCCCTGCGGATTGATACAAAAATGTTCTTGGCGGGAGATGGAGCCGCGATGGAGGAGGCGATTCGGCGAATGCTGGATACACAGTTTGAGTACGAGACGGATGGACTCATCTTTACTCCGCGGAGTTCTCCGGTGGCTCCTCTGTCGGAGGTCAAGGGTAAGACATGGCTACGAATTTATAAGTGGAAGCCTCCGCACCAGAATTCCATTGATTTCCTGGTGAAGTTCGAGGAGGCGCCGGCGTACGATGTGAACCGAAAGCAGATGGTGAAGAAGGGGGCGCTGTATGTCGGTCGGACGCCAGGTGTGGATATTCTGTACCCTTGCGAGACACTCACAGGTGAGTACGTACCACCGAAGCTGCCGCAAGAATTCCTGAAGCTGGGCGAATCGGGAAGCCGGGTTCCTTCAGTTTTCCAGCCGGCAGCACCGCGTGATCCGGATGCCTACATTATCAAAGTTCCGCTGAACGACAGGAATGTTCCAGCCGATCAGGTGGGAGATAAGGTGGATGATAATACGATTGTGGAGTGTACGTACGACACGGACAAGCGGGAGTGGACGGTGATGCGAACGCGGTACGACAAGACATACCGATACCGGGTACTGGGACAAGCCGAGTACGGAAATGATATCAATGTCGCAGACTCTATCTGGACATCTATTCATGTTCCGATTACAGAGGCAATGCTGAAATCGTTGGTGAGCAGCCCGCCAGACGATACGTTTGAGGACGATATGTACTACCGTGATGACGTGGATTCGCGGGACCGTATTTTGAAGAACGTATACGGGTTCCACAATCGGATCAAGGAGGACCAATACAATTCGTATGTAGTTGCAGGAAACACGCTCCTGGAACTGGCGGTGGGGAGGGGCGGAGATATGCACAAGTGGCGACGGTCAAAGCCGGCGAAAGTTCTAGGTCTGGATATCTCGCTGAACAACCTGTCTATGCCTCGGCAGGGGGCATGTGTACGGTACCTGCAAGAGAAGAAGCGGTCCAATGAGTACCTTCCAAAAGTTCTGTATGCACAGGGAGATATGACCAAACCGTTCGAGGAGCAAGAGTCCAAGTATCTGCAGATCGTGTTTGGAAATGAGCCGGCCACAACGCCGTACCTTGCCGAGTTTCGGAATATTCAGGAGTGGGATCTTGTGGCATGTCAGTTTGCGCTGCACTATGCGTGCGAATCGGAAGAAATGTTCAAGACATTTGTGGGAAATCTGAAACACTGTCGGAGCGTGTTCTTCGGGACGTTTCTGGACGGTAAGGCGGTGTACACACTTCTGGCCGGGAAGGATAGGCATACGTTTCGATCACAGGGAAAGACATTCGCGGAGATTACGAAGAAGTATACAGATGACGGGGAATGGAAGGACGAGTTTGGACAGCAGATTGATGTTCTTCTGGAATCCATCGTGAAGCCAACGCCGGAGTACTTGGTGCCGTTTGAAAGTGTTCTGCGTATTATGAAGACTGCAGGGTTTGAGCCAGTTGATAGCAAAATGTTTGGGGAGATTTACACTGCGCAGTCGCGGGTGATTCTGGAGCCGGCAGAACAGGAGTTCAGTTTCCTGTACCGCACATTCGCGTTCAAGCGGGTGGGCGAAGCAAAGACGGATGAAGAGATCGCGGAAGCGGAGAAGGCGCCGGCAGCCGAGGAGGAGGAGGAGGAGGAGGAGGAGGTGAAGATTCACGAGGAAGAAGCACCGAAGGCAAAGGAGCCGGTGCGACGGAAGAAGATTACATCCAAGGAGCCATTGACTGCTCTGCCTGATATCCTATTCTTCTTCTCCAAGGAGCCGGAGAATAAGGAGTTGTCCAATTTCTACGAGACCAACTTCAAGATTGATGGAGTAGAATACAAGTCGGCCGAGCATGCGTTTGAGGCGATTAAAGCCAAGACCTTTGGAGATGATGAGAGTTTCGAGAAGATCCTGAAAGCTAAGTCTGCGCAATCGGCGAAATCGTTTGGAAACAAGGTGAAGGACTTCAAGGAGGACACATGGGCAGAGAAGCAGGATGAGGTGATGAAGTCGGTGGTGCGGGCGAAGTTCACACAGAATCTGGAACTGCGGAAGAAGCTTCTAGAGACGGAAGACAAACTTCTCGCGAACGCCGATTCGCGGGACAAGTATTGGGGTATTGGAACGTCGGCGAATACGTCAATTGCAAAAGATCCGAAGAAGTGGAAGGGTGAGAACAAGTTGGGAAAGATGCTGGAAGAGCTGCGCACACAGATGAAGGCGGAGTAGGCGGAGTAGGGGAAAACGGATACATTCTATCCTTTTTCATTGGAGATCAACCGACTACAATGGAAAAGTATATTTATGCCCAACACATACCAACAATCAATCCTCTCAATACATCTATGCATCATGCAATCATTCTCAAGGGTAATAAGGTACTCGCATCTGCATTTAATAAGGTCGGGTCACGATCAAAGGGGTGTGGATACTGGGAAAAGACCATCCACGCCGAAGTGAATGTTGTCAAGAGTTTGGGTGATCTGTCTATGCTTAGGGGTGCCACCCTCATTGTTGTACGTCATGGTGTGGATGGGACTCTTAGGTGTTCGAAGCCATGCACGAATTGTGAACGTTTCCTTCAGAAATGTATGGATGAGTACGGTCTTCGCAAGGTCATTTATTCTTAGAAGAAACGCGCTTATAGTACTCTTCGTACGTCTCTTCCTTCTGAACTGGCTCCTGGCGAATTGTAGGCTCAACCCAGCGGGTGTACAATCTTTTTCCAACTTCCTCCGAAGCCTTATCTTCAGTAATCTCTCCCTTTTCCACCCGGCGTTTCTGGTTGAGCATGTAGAAGAAGGTAGCGTCCAATTTATCATCGATATGCAGGAGGAAGATGGAGGGGTAATTGAAATGCAGAGTATGATTTTCCTCAATCAGCTTCTGGGTATACGCTTCCGGGTTCGCAGTCTTAAGGGCTTTGTGCTTCTTCTTGCTATCATCCATATTTCGAACCATGCTTTGGATCTCGGTCGCGTTGTGAAACACTTCAGAGAAGTTCGCGAGAGGGTCAGCCATCTTGTTCCCTTTTCTATTCTAGGCTGTAAATAATACGTAAAAATGACCACAGTCTCAAATGGGGTTATTATACCGCCAACCCCTGCAGTTACTGAGCCAGGAGTTCCGGTACCTGTTAAGCCTGGATCGGCCATCACGGCCGCTGGACTCTCAAATGCGGAAAAGACGGCAGTTCAGGCGGAGGCAGTAAAGAGCCTAGGAGGAAAAATTGGAGGAGGTCGGCGGGGAAAGGTTGCGTCCTTAGCCCGCGTTCGTCGTCTGATGCTGCTGGGGGGAGGCGCTGGAGGAGTACCGGCAGGACAGATTGAAGTCAAGCATGTCCCAAACATGGTATCATCGGGAAGCGTGAACGCCAAAGCTATGTACGCCGGTCTTCTAGAG